>Ga0206836_10041_pt1 | contig 38576 bp, 38 predicted proteins | sample Alteio_BWOrgCont_28_FD_152871 | JGI IMG/M metagenome (GOLD analysis project Ga0206836, IMG submission 152871) | Enriched cells from forest soil in Barre Woods Harvard Forest LTER site, Petersham, Massachusetts, United States -... | ecosystem: Environmental > Terrestrial > Soil > Temperate forest >...
GTAATGCCGGCTTGTTTCACGGCGTCCATCAAGCTGGCGAAGACGCCGAAGGGGACGGTTTCATCGGCGCGCAGATAGATCACCTGGCGGGTTGGGTCGGAGCCCTTCTGATGAATTTTTTCGGCTACCTCGTGAATGTTGATGGGTTGATCGCCGAGAAAGACGTTCTGGCTTTTGTCGATGGTGAGCACGAGGCGCTGCTCGGTGATTTCCTTGACGGTACGGGTCTTGGGAACGTTGACTTCAATACCCGACTGCAGCACCGGAGCGCTGATCATGAAGATGATGAGCAGGACGAGAACCACGTCGACCAGCGGAGTTACGTTGATCTCCGCCAGCGAGGAGCGGGTGGCGCCGGTGCTACTTGTAAAGGCCACGGTCGACCGCCTCTCGGGAGGGTTCGGGGCCTGCAGGCCGCGGAGCCTGCGCGGGCGCTCGCATGGGAATCTCTTCGAGCGAGTTCAGCAGTTCGCGGCAAAAGTCGTCTGTAGCGCCGGCAAAAACCCTTATCCGCGCGGTGAGCTGGTTGTAGGCGATGAGCGCGGGGATGGCTACGAAAAGTCCGGCGGCCGTAGTGATGAGGGCTTCGGAGATGCCGGGCGCAACGGCACGCAAGGTGGCTGCTCCGGCGTTGCCCAGGCCCCGGAACGCATCGATGATGCCCATGACGGTGCCGAAGAGACCGACATATACGGTGGTGGAGGCGATGGTGGCCAGGCCGGTCATGCGGCGTTCGAGATTGGTGACGGCTTCGCTGGCGGCGGTCTGTGCGGAGCGCTCGAGTGGGGTGAGGTTACGCGGTGGGCCGGTGCCGCCGGTCTGGCGCTTGTAGGTCTCGTATACATCTTCAAAGACCTGGGCCAGGGGGCTGGATTTGCAATCGGCGGCGAGGGTGGCGATCTCCTGGAGGCGGGTGGCCTTGCGGAAGGCGCGGAGAAAGCGGCGCGTCTCCTTGGTGGCTTTACCGAAGGCGGAAATCTTGGCCAGAATTACGGTCCAGGAGTAGAGGCTGGCAAGGAGGAGCAACACCAGCACGCCCGCGGCAATGGGGCCAATGTTGTGGATCATATCCATCAGCCCTGCGGGCCCTTCGGAAGCCGGTGGGGCAGCACCACTTTCAGCCTGGAAGATGATGAGCAAGGCAGCGTTAAGAATCGTGATTCACCTCAGTATTTACCGTATCAGACGGGGTGGCGGCTTCCAAGTTATCGATGTGGTGCGGGGCGGGCGGCCGAGGTGACAACGTGTGTGCGCGTGATCACGAAGGGCGGAGCTGATTGAGGGTCGTGGTTTCCCACCCTTTCGCCAGGAAAAAGGCGAAAAGATGGGGCACGGAACTGGTGCGAAATCAAACGGTGAAAGACCTGGTTCGACGTAATCTCGCATGTTGGGGTTCGAGGAATCCCTGGTCTCAAAATCTAGATCTGGAGCACCCGGGGTTCGTGGTTTCCCACCCTTTCGCCAGGAAAAAGGCGAAAAGATGGGGCACGGGATTTGTTGGTGCGTTCATGCTAGGATCGGCAACGAATGCTTGTTGAACTGCGTGCGGAAAACTATGCGGTCATCGACCACGCCATTGCGGTGTTTGGGCCGGGGCTGAACCTGCTGACGGGCGAGACGGGGGCGGGAAAGTCGATACTGGTGGACGCGCTGGCACTGCTGATGGGCGGGAAGGCATCGGCTGAGGTGGTGCGGCACGGAGCGGACAAGGCGGTGGTGGCCTGCGTGTTTGAGGCGACGCCGGGCGCCGAGGCGATCCTCGAAGAAAACGGAATTGACGCCGAGGGCAACGACATTATTCTGCGGCGGGAGATTCTATCGACAGGCAAGGGGCGCGTTTTTGTAAACAACCAGCCGGCGACGGTGGCGGTGCTGAAGCAGCTTGCGCCGGAGCTGGCGCTGGTTCATGCGCAGACGGAGACTCTGACCAGCTTCGACCAGACTCAGCAGCGAATCTTGCTGGACCGGTTCGGCGGGATTTCGACGGAGGCGGTCAGCGAAGCATACGGACGGTGGCGCGCGGCGGAGGCAAAGCTGAACGAGCTGGTCGAGGGTGAGCAGGATCGGCTGCGCATGGTCGATCTGTGGAGCTATCAGCGCAAGGAGATTGAGGCGGCGCGTCTCGAAGCTGGCGAGGATGAGGCGCTGGAGACGGAGAAGCGCGTGCTGGCTAATGCGGAGAAACTTTATGCCGCTGCGATGGGGGCGTTCGAGCAGTTGTATGAGGGTGGAGCTTCGGCGGAGGTTTCGCTGCGGGCTGCGGTTCGCCATGTGGAGGAGTTGGCTCGCTATGACGGGCGTTTTGCGGAAGCGGCGCAGCAGTTGGAGTCGGCGCGGGCAACGGTGGGCGATGTGGGCGCGAGCCTGCGGGATTATGCGGAGGGGATTGACGCTTCGCCGGAGCGGCTGGGGGAGATTGAGGATCGGCTGGCGGCTCTCGACAGGCTGAAGCGCAAGTATGGACAGACGGTGGCCGAGGTGATTGCGTTTGGCGAAGAAGTAGGGCGCAAGCTGGCTGAAGTCGAGGATAAGGACGAGATTCTCAAGACGCTTCGCGCGGAACTGGATCATGGGGCGAAGGCTTATCGAGAGGCGGCGGGTGCATTGCATGCGGAGCGCAAGGCCGCGGCAGGGAAGCTGGCGAAGTTGGCCGAGGCGCAGATCAACTCGCTCGCGATGAAGGTGAGGTTTGAGATTGCTGTGCATGGCGGCGAGAAGGATACGGAGTGGACTGCTTCTGGCTGGGATACGGTTGAATACCGCATAGCCACTAACCCCGGCGAGCCGCTGAAGGCGCTGCATGAGATTGCCTCGGGCGGCGAGATGAGCCGGGTGATGCTGGCTCTGAAGGTGAGCGTGGAGGAGGGCGCGGCCAAGCCGAAGAAGAAGTCCGCGACGCCGCGGACGCTGGTGTTCGACGAGATCGATATTGGGATTGGCGGGCGCGCGGCGGAGGCGGTGGGACAGAAACTGAAGGCGCTGAGCAAGGGGCAGCAGGTGCTGTGCGTGACTCATCTACCGCAGATTGCGGCGTTCGCCGATCAGCATTTCTTGATCGACAAACGCGAGGCGGATGGGCGGACGAAGATGCAGGTTCGGCTGCTTGACGATCGCGCGCGGTTGCATGAGGTGGCGCGGATGTTGAGCGGGGCCAAGGTGACGGATACTAGCCTGCAGCATGCGGGGCAGATGATTGCGGGGAGCCGGTAGGTCTTGATCGCGCAATCTCGTGTGTTGAGGTTCGAGGAATCCCTGGTCTCAAAATCTAGAGCTGGGGCAGCCGGGGTTCGTGGTTTCCCACCCTTTCGCCAGGAAAAAGGCGAAAAGATGGGGCACGGAGCTGGTGCGAAATCAAACGGTCAAAGAGCTGGTTCGAAGTAATCTCGTGTGTTGAGGTTCGAGGAATCCCTGGTCTCAAAATCCAGAGCTGGGGCAGCCAGCGAGCCGGTGAGCCGGGAGGGTTCGCTAGGCGTCGGTGAGGGGCTCGTGGGTGGTGGAAAGCAGGTCTTCTACTCTGGCGAGGACGAAGGTTGGATGCAGGGGCTTGGCGAGAATTTCGAAGCTATGTCCCTTTTCAGAGCTTCTTCCAAGAGGGCGCTGGTGTCCGGCTGGCCGGAGAACAGAATGATGTTGCAGCCGGGGTAATTGTCTTTGAGTACAATTGAGAAGTCGATCCCGTTCATCTGCGGAAGCATGACGTCGACAATTGCCAGGTCAGGCCGCCAGACGGCAATTATTTCAATCGCTTTTTCGGCCGAATAGGCAACCTGAACCGCATAACCACGCGTCGAGAGTATCACGGCGAGTGTGTCAGCGATGGATGCTTCATCTTCAACGATTAGAATCCCGCGAATAGCCCCGTTCCCCGGCATAAGAAAGCTCCCTGTTGTTCGCACGATTCTCTGACAACGAGCAGTCTTTCCTAGACCGTTAACCTGGGCCCGTCAACTTGGCTTTCGATCTTGCCGTTCAGCGCTTGGTGGCCGACCGGCACCCTTTGCTTCGGACTTTGATGCGAAATCCGAGTCATCGGCTGCTTTGCCTCTGTGAGTTGGTACGATGCGTCAATGCACCTGTTAGGATACCTGCCAGGGCCGGTAAATTATTGATTTCATTGGTGTAATTACGCTAGTGAAATGCAGGGCCTGAAACGGCGTGGAGCACCGATGGTAGCGCAAAAGACGACGTCTTCCGAATGGTCGAGCCGAATCCGGCAGATTCTCAGCGATTTAAAGCTGACTCAGGCGGGGCTCGCGGAACGTCTTGGCGTCTCTCCGCCGACTGTTTCCCGATGGATACAGGGCGGGCAGGAACCAACTGCGGAAGGGTATATCGCGCTTGGCAACCTGGTTGGACGGCCGGAAGGGATGTACTTCTGGGAACGGGCCGGGATGGACACCTCGGGCATGCAGGACGCCAGTTTTCTGCGCGCCGTTTCATCGCTTCGGGTAAGTCTCGAGGACTTCCAGTTGATTGCCGGCAAGAAAGTTTCCGCGCAGCTATCCGGCAAAGGAAATGCAGTCGCGATTCCACTGCTGAATGTGACGGCGTATGGCGACCGGATTCCGCCGAAAGAAAATGTCAGCATGTCGCAGGTCGAGGTGGAAAATGTGCTGCTTGCGCCGCTGGCCTGGTGCCCGCATCCGGACAACATGATCAGCATGCATCTGGAGGGAGACTCCATGTTTCCGGTTATTCCCCCCGACTCGATCATCTTTGTGGATACGGCTGCGACAGAGCGCGAACGGCTCCATCAACGGCTTACGGTGGTCTCTCATCGCGACCTGGGATTCAAAGTGGCGCGATTCCAAAGGCTGTCGGGGGCGGATCTGCTGGTTTCGGCGAATCACAAATACGCGCCTGTGGACGTCAGCAACGCTTCCAAATGGAAGATATTCGGAGAGGTTCTGTGGTGGGTTTCGAAAGATGCCGAACCGAGTGCCTGATTACGTTTCCTTCTGAAGAGAAAAGAGAACCCTGCGGACGGGTTTGCGTCCGCAGGGTTCCAAATCGCCTGGAGCATCTAGACCACCTAGAGCCAGTTTTCCGTGGCGAACTTTCTCGACGAACAGTCTTGATGGGTTGATGGACTGTTAGCGCTTGTGTCCGCGGCCATCGCGCATTTCATTGCCTTTGAAGTTGTCGATTTTGTCCATGCGCTTGCCGGCTTCGACCTTGTCGCCGCGGTTGGGTGCGGGGCCTTTGTAGCCGTGCTGAACGTCGAAGCGGTTGTCGACATGGCCGTAGAACTTGGCAGGGCCATGGAACCAGGGACCGGCACCGACGAACACCCCTCCGCTAAACCATTCGGGACCGTAGTAGCCGTAGGGGGCGCAGGCGTAGGGGGCGTAATCGTAGTAGCCGTAGGGGCATTCCGGCGCTACTCCAACGGAGACGGCGACCTGGCCCGCGGGGGGCTTGGAGGCTGCAGCGGACATGGTGATTATGCCGAGAGCGGCGACGGCAAGGAATTTGAATTTGTTCATAACTACTCCTTTCGATGTTGTCCGGCGCGGCGTTCTATCTGCACGGGACGTCGCTGGCGGCATGATGGACATGCGGTCGCAGCACTTGCTTGGTAAGGCAGCAAATGAGCTTGCGGCGGGCTCTTTGTGATGGAGGCTTGCAGGCCCGCACCCCCAATTGAGATGTGGGTGATTCGGGGAAAGATGTCAGGGAGAAGAGGATTTGGGCGCGCGCCGCAAAGGGCGTGGTCAGTTTTATACACGGCGGTGGGCGGGATTTGTGGGCGAATGCGCCGGACAGGGTATAGGCGAGTTTCGCGGCGTCCCTACAGGACGCAGGTATTTGGCCGGACGCATTCCCAGGGTTGCGTCCGCTGCGGCGGACTTCACCCTGGGCTATTTTCATGTTCTCCCTCCGGGAGAAGGGGCGGTGCGAGTCGAAGGGCGGTGCGAGTCAGGGCAGTTTGGGGAGATGCAGGGGCTCTGTCAGTTTCTTATATTGCGCTGCCGGCATCTGCACCAGGATTGGGCTGCTGGCTGGGTCGAGCCAGGCGAGGATGGGTTCGAGCTGGTCCTGCGGCATGGCGGTGCAGCCGGCTGTTCCGACGCTGGGACCGCCCCAGATGTGCAGGAAGACGCAGGAGCCGGCGGAGGGGATGGTGGGGTCGATGTTGTGGTCGATGACGGCGCCCCAGCGGTAGGCGACGCCGGCTTGGGACATGTGCTCGGAGCTGTGCCAGTCGGGCGTCACGGTGGAGCGATCGACGATCTGGTTGTAGAAATGCGATGCGGGGTCGTCGACACATTCAACGGTGGGGGTGAGGCTGATGTAGGGCAGCTTCCAGTCTGCGGGCTTCTCGGCGGCGTAACCGAAGGCGGTGCCGATGCGGAAGATGCCGGCGGGGGATTTGCCGTCGCCTTCTTTCTTTACTGGATCTTGCGGGCTGTGCGTGCCCGTTTGGATGATGCCGGCACCCCAGGCCAGGCCTTTCTTTCCTACCACGATGGCGATGGGGTCGCCGACGGGGTTCCATTGCCCGCTGGGGTGGGCGCGCTCGTAGCGTTGAAGGCTGCCTGGTACGGTGCTCCAATCGGGGGTGGTGACTACGATCATTTGACGCGAGTCGTGGAGAGGCTGGCTGGGTGATTGTGCGGTTGTGAAGGAGGCGGCAGAGAGGATCAGGGTGGAGATTGCGGCGAGGCATTTGAGCTTTGACATTTATCGCCTTTCTGGGGCGGATATGGGTGGGTCGGGGACGTTGGTGGGGCTGCGGTTTGGGTTTGAGGTTTCCCACCCTTGCGACGGAAAAAAGTCGCAAAGATGGGGCACGGAAGAGTCGTGGCGTATCTCGCACGGCGCTTGGATTTATCCAGGTAAACGTAGCACAGGGATAATGCGGCGCTCAAAAGAGGGGTTCCTGGAATTGGTTGCGATGCGGCCGCGGCGAGCGATCTTTGCTGTTTTTCAATGCGGAGATTGGTATACTGGCAGATGTGACCACAACCCTGCTTGAATCCATCCCGAACGGAAACTACGCCGAGACTTCTCCCAGCAAGAAACGGGTGTTGTTGCTGAAGCCGCGAGGCTTTTGCGCCGGAGTGGTGCGCGCGATCGACATTGTGAAGATCGCTCTGGAAACCTTTGGCGCGCCCATCTACGTGCGCCGGGAGATTGTACATAACCGCTACGTGGTGAACGAGTTGGCGGAAAAGGGCGCAATCTTTGTCCATGAGATCGACGACGTGCCGGATGGGCAGCGGGTGATTTATTCCGCGCACGGAGTTTCGCCGGCGGTGCGCGAGCGCAGCAAGGGCCGCGGATTGAAGGTGATTGACGCGACCTGCCCGCTGGTGACCAAGGTGCACATCGAGGCGGTGAAGTTCGCGCGGGACGGCTACTCACTGGTGCTGATTGGGCATCGCGACCACGATGAAATTGAGGGAACACTCGGGGAAGCGCCGGATGTGACGCAAGTGGTGTCGAATGTGGCTGAAGTTGCCGAGCTTGTGGTGCCCGATCCAAACCGTGTTGCTTATCTGACGCAGACTACGCTCAGCCTGGACGAGGCTCGGGATATTATTCACGCGCTCAAGGAGAAGTATCCCAACATTGCGGGACCGCACTCGCAGGATATTTGCTATGCGACCGAGAATCGCCAGGTGGCGGTGCGCAACGTGGCGCACGATGCGGGGCTGGTGCTGGTGGTGGGTTCGACTAACAGCTCGAATTCCAACCGGCTGGTTGAGGTTTCGCGCAACCTGGGCACGGTGGGTTACCTGATTGATAACTCCCAGGCCATCGACCCGAAATGGCTTGTGGGCGTGAACACGGTTGCGGTGACGGCGGGTGCTTCGGCCCCTGAAGTGCTTGTCGAAGATGTGGTCAATTATTTGCAACTAAACGGTTTTGACAGCGTCGAAGAGGTTGAAGTGATGCCCGAGAATGTGCGCTTCGGCCTGCCGCCGGAGATCATCCAGGCTATTGGCGGCGCGGGCGGGACTGCATCGGTGCCGGTGAACTGACTAAGAGCAGGGATTAGGGATTAGGGAATAGGGATTTAGAGGCCGGGGACTGGGGATCAGGGGACGGGCAAAGGTCCTGAGGTGCTTTCAATCGAATGAGTAATCAGCAGGCTAAGAGGCAATTCGCCGCATCCGAAGGCAGGGCAGTTCAGGCTGCAATGCCCAAGGTTGCGGCGCCCCGTTTTGGGCGATTGGACGCGGACCTGGCGGATGTTGAGTCGGCCATTGTGGGCTCGCGGGAGTATCTGCTGTCCGAGCAGCATCCGGATGGCTATTGGTGCGGAGAGCTGGAAGCGGACTCGATGCTGGAGGCCGACTACATCTTCCTGCACACGCTTTTGGAAAGCGGCGATCCGGGGCGGCTCAAGCGTGCGCTCACGGAGATGATGCGCTACCAGAACGAGGACGGAAGCTGGAGTCTCTTTCCTAATGGGCCGGGAAATATTTCGCTCTCGGTGAAGTGCTATTCGTCGGCCAAGCTGATGGGCGTCGGGCCTGACGATCCGCGGCTGGCGAAGTGCCGCGAGTGGGTGCTGGCGCATGGCGGAGTGGTCGAGACGAATACCTTCACCAAGATGTATCTGTGTGCGCTGGGCGAGTACGATTACGACGCGGTGCCGGCGATTCCTCCGGAGATTGTTCTTTTTCCGAATTGGTTTTACTTCAACATTTACGAGATTTCTTCGTGGTCGCGATCGATTCTTGTTCCGCTGGCGATTATCTACGCCAAGAAGCCATTCAAGCGGATTTCGCCGGAGCAGGGGATTGACGAGCTGTATGTGGGCGGACGCGCCAGCGCCACGCTGCGGCTAAAAATGAATAAGCAGAAATTGGTTTCCTGGAGGAATTTCTTCCTCATGGTGGACCGGGTTCTGCATTTCATGGAGGCTGTGCATCTGCGGCCGCTGCGCAAGCTGGCGCTGAAGAAGGCTGAGAAGTGGATGCTCGAACGCCTGGAAATGACGGATGGCCTGGGCGCCATTTATCCGGCCATGCTGAACGCGATTGTGGCGCTGCGGTGCCTGGGCTACTCCGAGGACGACCCGCAGGTGATTCGCGCACGCGACGAGTTTGAGAAGCTGGGGATCGAGCAGCCTGCGACGGAGGGTGCGCCGGAAAAAACCTTTCGCATGCAGCCTGCTGTTTCGCCGGTCTGGGATACGGCGCAGGCGGTTTACGCCCTTGGCGAAGCGGGCGTGCCGGCGAACGATCCGCGCATGATCAAGGCGGCGGATTGGATGCTGGCCAAGGAAGTGCGGCACAAGGGCGACTGGGCTGTGAAGGTTCCCAACACCGAGCCGGGCGGCTGGTACTTCGAATTCAACAATGAGTTTTATCCCGATACCGACGATACGGCGCAGGTGCTGCTGGCGTTGAACAAGGTGGAGAATCCGCGCGAGGACTACCAATACAAAGTGGCGCAGCGGGCCATCGAGTGGGAGTTTGCCATGCAGTGCAAGAACGGCGGCTGGGGCAGCTTCGACAAAGACAATACGAAAATGATTTTTCAGTACATTCCATTCGCCGATCACAACGCGATGCTCGATCCGCCAACGGTGGACATTACGGGGCGCATTCTGGAGATGCTTGCCGCCTATGGATATACGCGCGCGGACAAGCGGGTGGAGAAGGCGATCAGTTTCATTCTCAGCGAGCAGGAGCCCGATGGCAGCTGGTTTGGGCGCTGGGGCGTGAATTATATCTACGGGACGTTTCTGGTGCTGCGCGGGTTGGAAGCTATCGGTGTCGACAATCTGGAGCCGCAGATTCAGCAGGCGGCGGAGTGGATACGGATGGTGCAGAATCCCGATGGCGGCTGGGGCGAGACCTGCGGAAGCTACGACGATCCGAACACGCGGGGGGTGGGGCCGAGCACTCCTTCGCAGACTGCCTGGGCGATGCTTGGGTTGCTGGCCGCGGGTGACGACCGCTCCGATTCAGTTGCCAAGGGGGTGCGCTGGCTGTTGACTCGGCAGAGGCCTGACGGCAGCTGGGACGAGAGTACGGGCGCGGGTTGGACACGGCAGGCGCTGTACACTGGAACAGGCTTTCCACGCGTTTTTTACCTGTCGTACGAGATGTATCGACAGTACTTTCCGCTGCTGGCTTTGACGGGCTATAAGCGGGCCATGGAACGCGCCGCATTGGGCGCTGGAGGTTAACTTAACGATGGCTGTTCCTATCTCTCAGATGTGGACGGTTGCCACTTATGTGCTGAAGAAGAAGCTGGCCGGCAACAAGCGGTATCCGCTGGTGCTGATGCTGGAGCCGCTCTTCCGCTGCAACCTGGCGTGCGCGGGTTGCGGCAAGGTGCAGTATCCGCCGCATATTTTGAAGAAGCAGCTGACGCCGGAAGAGTGTTTCGCTGCGGTAGAAGAGTGCGGCGCGCCTATGGTATCGCTGCCGGGCGGCGAGCCGCTGCTGCATCCGCAGATTGTCGAAATTGTTAACGGCCTGGTCGCGCGCAAGAAGTATATCTATCTGTGCACCAACGCGCTTGAGTTGAAGCGCCGTCTGCCGGAGTTTACGCCGTCGAAGTATCTTACTTTCTCCGTTCATCTGGATGGGCAGCGCGAGCACCACGATTTTTCAGTTTGCCGCGAAGGCGGGTACGACATTGCTGTTGAAGGCATCAAAGAGGCCGTCAAGCGCGGCTTCCGCGTAACCACCAACGCTACCTTCTTTGACGGGACTGAACCGAACGGGGTGCGCGCCTTCTTTGACGAAGTGATGGATATGGGCGTGGAAGGCATTGTTCTTTCGCCCGGCTACAGCTATGAAAAAGCGCCGGACCAGACCCACTTCATGGGCCGGGCGCGGGTGCGCAAGCTTTTCCGCGCGGTTCTGTCGAATCGCAAGAAGTCGTGGAAGTTCAATATGTCGCCGCTGTTTTTGGAGTTCCTGATGGGCGACCGCAAGTATGAGTGCACGCCGTGGGGGTCGCCGGCTTATAACATCTTCGGATGGCAAAGGCCATGTTATCTGCTGCAGGATGGTTATACCGAGACTTACAAGGAACTAATCGCAACGACTAAGTGGGAAGAGTACGGCGCGGCCAGCGGCAACCCCAAATGCGCTAACTGCATGGTAAGTTGCGGCTATGAGCCGACGGCGGTGATGGATGGCTTTGGGTCGCTCAAGGGCTTCTGGGGAATGGTGCGCGGCACCTTCTCGAGTTACAAAGACGAGTTTGCGCTGAAGCAGTTGAATGAGTGGGGCGCGCATGGCAATGCTCCCCTGGTACAGATCAAGACGCCCGCACACTCGCTCGAGGAGACCAATGCATGAGCGCTGAAGTGCTGAAGTACACGCTGGAACAGGTGGAAGCGCTGGAGGTTGCTCCTGGCTTCGAGCATGAGAATCTTGAAGGCTGGATTCCGGAGCTGGCCGGTGAAGGGGAACTGCGCGAGGCCCTCGAAAAGGCTTTCGATTATCGCGGCGATGTAACTCTCACTTTGAAATCGGGCGAGCGTGTTGAGGCGTATATCTTCAACCGGCTTGGCGGAGCTACACTTGCGGATTCTTATGTGCAATATTTCACGCCGAGCGCTAATGACAAGCGCAAGGTGAGTTATGCGGAGATAGCGCGGCTTGAGTTCGGCAAGGATCGGGCTGCGGGTAAGAATTGGGAAGCCTGGGTGAAGAGGTACAACGAGAAGAAAGCTGCGGGGGAGAAAAATATTGCGCTGGCGCCGGAGGCGCTGGATTAAGAGAAGGGGAGGCGCGCATGTTGAGTCAGCCTGTAAGTAACTTCTGGACAATCGTGGGGGCTCTCATGGTATCTGCCTTCGTCGTTGCGGGTATCCGGGCTGCGTTGCTCTTCCATCAAGGTTTCGAGCAAGGTTTCGAGGTTCGCCAAAAGAGCGATCTACAGAGCATCTTCTCCAAGGACGAGTAGTGCGCCGTATAATTCAATTCCCATGAGAGTTTTATCACCGGCGCTACGGGATTTGTGGGTCATCACGGGGCGCGGGCTTTGGCTGGCGATCATGCCAGCAATCTGGTCTGCATTCCCTGCTTCGCCATCGCCGCCACTGCCTTTTTGTCGAACGAGACAAAGGTATCTCCTCCCAGCCACTGGCCCTGATATGCAATCACGCCATCGGCGAAATCCGCGCCTGCCTCGAGCGTTGTCAATCCGGAATTGACTGCGGCCGAGTCGAGTACAACGTTCCGCGTCTCAACTAGTCCGCGAATTGTCGCCGCAATCGCAGAACGCGAAACGCCGTAGCTACTGCGCAGGACCCACGCCATCTCGCAGAGGGCATGGTTGGTCACGACCACAGCTTCCGACTTTTCCATGGTATCGAGCGCGAGTTCGTATTGCTCCGGATCGTCGCCCAGCACGAAGCGCAACAGAACGTTCGTGTCCGCAATCATCTTCATCGCTGAACGCCCCTAAGGAACTCCTCGACGACAGCTTCACCGATGGCCTCGTCCATTTCTTCAATGGTCAGCCTGGCGCCGTTAGTCTTGCCCTTTAGGCATCCTGCGAGATCGCTGATGCTGTGCCCTTTTCGAACCGCGCGGCCCCGGAATTCGCCGCCCGGCAACAGTTCAATCTCAAGTTTCTCCCCAGGTCTGATCCCGACGTGCTGGAAAATTTCCTTTCGGAGAGTCACCTGTCCTCGCGACGTTGTGCTCACGATAGCCATTTGATCACCTCCACCTTGCTATTGTAATGCATTTTTGCATTAACTGGCGATCATTTTACCCCGCCGTTGATTACAAACCTGCAGACAACCCAGGAGTTTAAGATGGCCTAAGAGATTCTAAGCGATGAGGATATTTCTTACAGGCGCTACCGGATTTGTGGGTCACCATGTGGCGCTTGCGTTGGCTGCTCAGGGCGCCGACCTGCGTTTGCTGGTGCGCAAATCCAGCAATCTGAAAAATCTGGAAGGCGTTCGCGGCGAGACGTATGTGGGCGACTTGCTGGAGCCGGAGTCACTGCGCGCGGGGATCGTAGGCTGCGATGCGGTGATGCACGTTGCCGCCGATTACAGGCTTTGGATTCGCGACCCGCAGACCATGTACCGCGCCAACGTGGATGGAACGCGCGAGTTGTTGCGCATGGCGCGCGAGGCTGGTGTGCCGCGGGTAGTTTATACGTCGAGCGTGGCGACGATGCATTTTCGCACGGATGGCCTTGTTATCAATGAGGACACGCCGGTGTCGATCAAAGACATGGTGGGGCACTATAAGCGGTCGAAGTTTCTGGCAGAACTTGAGGCGATCAAGGCGGCGCAGGCTGGGCAGCAGGTCATGATTCTGAATCCCACGACGCCGATTGGGCCGAATGACGCGAAGCCTACGCCGACGGGGCGCATCTTTGTGGACTTCTTGAATGGCAAGTTTCCCGCATATGTGGATACCGGGCTGAACCTGGTGGATGTATCCGAAGTTGCGCGGACGCATGTGGCTGCGCTTACGGTGGGGACGCCGGGGAAGCGCTACATTCTGGGCGGCGAAAATCTGACACTGAAACAGATACTCGACAAGATGGCGGCGATTACGGGGATTCCTTCGCCTACGGTGAAGATTCCGTTTGCGGTTGCGGCGACCTATGCGTTCTTCGAGGAGTGGATTACGGGGCGGATGCGGGGGAAAGAGCCGCGGGCGACGCTCGAAGAGGTGCGGATGGGGCGCAAGAAGATGTTTGCATCGAGCGCTCACGCGCAGCAGGAACTGGACTTTCGGATTGTGCCGGTGTATCCGGCGATGCGCGCGGCGATTGAGTGGTTCAGGGCGAATGGGTATGCGCCCAAGGGTCACTCATGACGCGGGTAGCGATCATCGCAGCGATGCCCGGCGAGTTGAAGCCGCTGGTCCGTGGCTGGCCGCACTCGGCTCGCGGGAACATTCGATTCTGGGCACAGCGCAATGAGGAAGAGGAGTGGATCGCCGCTTGCGCCGGGGCTGGCCAGGCCGCAGCGACCCGCGCCTTTGCGGCGATCGAGGATGGAGGCCCCATTGATCTTGTCTTTTCCATCGGCTGGGTCGGCGCGCTGACCGCCGACATTGCGGCTGGAACCGCGCACAACGTTGCCGGCGTGATTGACGTGCGTACGGGAGAGCGGTTTGAGGTTTCAGGTTTCCCACCCTTGCGCCAGAAAGAAGGCGCAAGGATGGGGCACCCTGAGTTTTGGCTGGTTACGAGCCCCATCGTGGCTGACGAGGTGGAGAAGCGGCGGCTGGCGGCGGCTTACAAGGCTGACCTGGTGGACATGGAGGCAGCGGCCATTGCGCGGCTGGCGCAGATGCGTGGGATTCCGTTCTATTGCATCAAGGGCGTGAGCGATGGTTTCGACGATAGACTGCCGAATTTCAACCGGTTTATCCGGCCTGATGGGCAGTTCGACATGGCCAGGATGGTACTTTTTTCGATTCTGAGGCCATGGCACTGGCCCAGCCTCGTCCGGATGGGCGAGAATAGCAGGAAGGCTTCCCTCGGCTTGCGGGATTGCCTGCTCGATTTTCTCGACGAAAGGGCTGATAGCAGAGAGCGCAATGGCTACCCAAACCACAAACATTGAAGGTCAGGCAGAGTTTGCGAACCGGGAGAGCAAGACGCCTTCCACCATGCGGGCCGTGGTTTATCGCGGCGTAAACGACATGCGCGTGGAGACGGTTCCGGTGCCGAAGATTGGGCCGGGCGAGCTGCTGGTGAAGGTTGCCACATGCGGCATCTGCGGGACGGATCTGAAAAAGATTCATACTGGTTCGCACTCGGCGCCGCGCATCTTTGGCCACGAGATGGCGGGCACGATTGTGGCCACCGGCGCGGGCGTGACGCGGTACGAAATCGGCGAGCGCGTGGTGGTGCATCATCACGTGCCATGCGGCGACTGCTATTACTGCCGCAAGCAGACTCCGACGCAGTGCGAACTCTACAAGAAGGTTGGCGTGACGGCGGGGTTTGAGCCATCGGGCGGCGGCTTCGCGGAGTATATCCGCGTGATGCACTGGATTGTCGAAGGGCGCGGCGTGGTGCGGATTCCTGACGGAGTGCCGTTTGAGCAGGCGGCGTTTGTCGAGCCGCTGAATACCGTGCTCAAAGGCGTGAAGCTGTTGAACCTGGCGGCAGACGACACGGTGCTGGTGATTGGGCAGGGACCTATCGGGCTGATGCACGCGGCTCTGGCTCGGCGCACTGGGGCGCGTGTGCTGACCAGCGATCTTTATCCGGAGCGGCATGCAATCGCATCCAGGTTCGGTCTCAAGCATCCAATCAACGCGGGCACGGAAAACGTGGTGGCGAGAGCGATGGAAGAGACCGACGGCCGCGGCGCCGACGCTGTGATTCTGGCTGTGGGCGGCAATGCGCTGATCAAGACGGCGATGGATGCGGTGAGGCCCGGCGGGCGCGTGATGCTGTTTGCGCAGACGCAGCACGGAGAGGCGACGATCGACCCCGGCGCGGTTTGCATGGACGAGAAAACGCTGATGGGGTCGTACTCGTCGTCGTTCGAGATTCTCGACGAGGTGACCGACCTGGCATTTGGCGGCTACCGCAATGGATTCGATTTGACACAACTGATTTCACATCGCTATCCGCTGGAGCAAGCGGTGGAAGCGATCGAGGTAGCTTCGCACCCCAAGGCGGACTCGATGAAGATTATGCTCGAGCCGGTCGTTGGCGGGGGAGCAGAGTAGGGGCACTTGATGGCGACAACCATGAAGGCCGCAGTCCTCCACGGTCGGGAAGATATTCGCATCGAGCGTGTGCCGGTGCCTGAAGCTTTGCCTGGTGAGTTGGTGGTGCGCGTGGGCGCGGCACTGACGTGCGGAACCGACTTGAAAGTTTTTCGCCGAGGATACCACGCGCGGATGATTGTGCCTCCCGCGCTGTTTGGCCACGAGCTGGCGGGCACGGTGGTGCAGACAGGCGAGGGGGTCGAGGACTTTGCTCCTGGAGACCGCGTGGTGGCGCTGAATTCGGCTCCGTGCGGTCATTGTTTCTTCTGCGATCGTGGGCAGGAAAATCTGTGCGACGACCTGCTCTTCAACAATGGAGCCTATGCGGAATTTATTCGCATTCCGGCGCGCATTGTCGCCAAGAATACATTGCACGTTCCCGATCATGTGCCGCTGGAACATGCGGCGCTGACTGAGCCGCTGGCTTGCGCGGTGCATGGATTCGAGGATTCGCGGCCGCGTCCTGGAGATACGGTTGCGGTGATTGGCGGCGGACCGCTGGGGCTGATGATTCTGCATGTAGCGGCGCTGGCTGGATGTGAGGCGATTGCTATTGTGAAACACGATGGGCAGGTGGAAGCGGCGCGGCAACTGGGCGCGGCTCATGTGGTGCAGACAACCAATATTCGCAAGGCTATCAAGGAGACGCGCGCGCTTACGCCGAAGAATCGCGGTGTCGATATTGCAATTGAAGCTGTGGGTGTTCCCGATGCGTGGCAGGAGGCGGTGGAACTTGTGCGCAAGGGCGGATGCGTGAACTTTTTCGGCGGCTGCGCGGTGGGGACGCATGTGACGCTCGACACCAATCGCATTCACTATAGCGACATTACGCTGAGGGCCACTTTCCATCACACGCCGGCTATCTGCCGCAAGGCACTGGAGCTGATTGCGGGCGGACGGTTCCAGGCGCAGGCATTCATCACGGGGCATGCGCACCTTTACGAACTCAACCGCGTTTTTGAAAAGCTGATGAACCGCAGCAGCGAGATCAAGACCGCCATTGTTCCCTGAGGCAAACCGATGAGCTCGGCGATCGAGGAGAAAGCGAAGGCCGTTGCGGCGTATATGGATCGCGTGCTGGGGATCAGTGCGCAGGAACCCGACGCGCCGGAGCCTGTTGCGCCGAGCAAGGAAGAACTGCTGGCGCGCGGATGGGCGGCGCTGCCGGAGAGCTATCGCATTCCTGAAGTTGCGCCGACGCTGGAGGAAGCGCAGGCGTGGTGCAAGCATCTGGCTGAGACACACTACGAAAATTTTCATGTGGCTACGTGGTTTCTGCCCAAGGCGTTGCGGCCACATTTCCATGCCATCTATGCATACTGCCGCGTCTCCGACGACCTGGGCGATGAGGTTGGCGATACGGCGGTGGCGCTGGCGCTGCTGGAGCAGTGGGGCGAGGAACTGGATGCGTGCTACGCGGGTCAGACGCGGCATCCGGTGTTTGTGGCGCTGGCGGAGACGATACGCGAGTGCTCGATTCCGAAAGAGCCGTTTGCGGATTTGCTAACGGCGTTTCGGCAGGATCAGACGGTGATGCGCTACGCGTCGATGGAGGATGTGCTGGGGTATTGCCGCTACTCGGCTAACCCGGTTGGGCGGTTGGTGCTGTATGCGTGCGGCGAGGCTGATGAGGAAAAATTCCGTTTGTCGGACGCGACTTGTTCGGCGCTGCAGTTGGCAAATTTCTGGCAGGATGTGCGCGAAGACTGGGCGCGCGGCCGCGTTTATCTGCCGCAAAAGGATATGGAGTTTTATCGAGTCAGCGATCCGATTATTGCCGACGGGATTGTGACGCCGGAGTTTCGCGCGCTGATGCATTGCGAAGTGAACTACGCGCGCGATTTGTTTGAGCAGGGCCTGCCGCTGATTGGGATGGTGAATCGCGATCTGGCGATTGACCTGGACTTGTTCAGCCGCGGAGGGTTGGCGATTCTGCGCGCCATTGAGCGCCGTGACTTCGATGTGCTGAGCGCTCGGCCGGCTATTTCGAAGGCGACCAAGGCGAGCCTGGCGCTGCGGGCGGCGACGGCCAAGCTGCTGCCGTTTCTCAAGCTGGGCGGGAGCGGGCGCCGCGCAGAGCCGGCGGATTGAGCCGGGAATTTCAAGTGAACGAGCGCACCGCGACAACGATGGAACTGAATGCGGCCTATGCGGCGTGCCGGGCGATTGCTCGGCGCGAGGCAAAGAATTTTTACTACGCTTTTGTTGCGCTGCCCAAGCCGAAACGAAATGCGATCTGCGCCATCTATGCGTTCATGCGTAAGGCCGATGACCTGGCCGACGATGAGGGGCTTTTGCTTTCAGATCGGCGGGATAAGCTGGACGCGTGGATCGCTGCGTGGCGCGCTGCGAGCGCGGGCGGCGAGACGATTGATCCAGTTTTTATTGCTGTGCGCGATGCGACGCAGCGGTATGCGATTCCGCTGACGCTGCTGGATGAACTGGTGGCCGGCGTGACGATGGATGTGGATGCGGGCTCGCATGATGCGCCGGATACTTACGCAACTTTTAGCGATCTCTATCGATACTGCTATCTGGTGGCGTCGGTGGTGGGGCTGGTGTGCATTCGCATCTTCGGATATTCGGATGTGCGTGCGGAGAAGCTGGCTGAGGAGACGGGGATTGCATTTCAGTTGACTAACATTCTGCGCGATGTGGCCGAAGATGCGGAGCGCAATCGCGTTTATCTGCCGCTTGAGGATTTGAAGGCGCATGGAGTTGAGTTGGATTCCTTGCTGCATCGGCAAAAGGGAAGGGCGCCGACGGAGAATGAGCGGGCGCTGCTCGCGGAGATTGGCGGGCGGGCTGAGGGATATTACGCATCGGCACAGGCGCTGATGCCGCTGATCGATAAGGAGAGCCGGCCGGCGTTGTGGGTGCTGGTGGAGATTTATCATGCGCTGTTGAAGAGAATCGAGAAAGCGGACTACGATGTGTTTTCGCGGCGCGCGAGCGTGCCGATGGCGCGGAAGCTCGCGATTCTGCTAGTGGGGATGACGCGGATGGCTTGGGTTCGTTTGGTGGGGTGAGTCGAGATGGGGGGCGCATTTACTCCGGGGCTAAAGCCCGCTTCAATTCGCCTGGCTTTATGCGGGGGTTAAGACCCCCGCCTCCGTATCGAGTTTTTCATCAGTATGTGAAGGACGTGCCCTTCAACTGTGAGAGGACTATTTGTCGAGTAGCTTGGAGCCCATTTCGGGGAAGACGGTCACTGTGATCGGTGGCGGCGTTGCGGGGATGAGTGCGGCTTGCGCGCTTGCGGAGGCCGGCTTTGCCGTGCGGCTGGTGGAGCGGCGCGGCTATCTGGGCGGGCGGGCTTCTTCGTATCTGCATCCGGGCGTTGGTGAGGTGATCGACAACTGCCAGCATGTGTTGTTCAAGTGCTGCACGAATGTGTTGGGGTTCTACCGGCGTATCGGCGTCGCGGATAAGATGCATTGGACTACCGAAATGACGTTGATTGAGCCGGGGGGAAGAAGGTCGCGGCTGGGGCTTTTCGAGCTTGGCCCGATTCGACTGCCGGCTCCGCTGCACAGCGCTCCAAGTTTTATGAATGCGAAGGCGTTCACACTGGCGGACAAGGCGGCGCTGGCTCGAGCGATGCGGGCGATGATGCGGCCGGAGGCGATGGTGGAGACCGGCGAGACGCTGGGAGATTGGCTGCGGCGGCACAAGCAGACCGAGGGAGCGATGAACCGGTTTTGGCGGCTGGTGATTGCGAGCGCGATCAATGCGGAGATCGACGAGATCTCAGTGCCTTATGCGGTGAAGATCATTCGCGAAGGGTTTTTGAATTCGGCGGAGGGCGGCAGCATGGGGATGAGCACCGTGCCGCTCAGCCAGCTTTATGCGGGCGTGACGCCGTATCTCGCAGAGCACAGTGGGAGTGTGTTGCTGAATACGAGTGTCGAGAGCGCGGGGTGGGACGAAGAGACATTGCAGTGGACGGTGAGGACGCGCGATGGCGATCTGCTGTCGGATTTTGTGGTGGTGGCGCTGCCGTTTGAGGGGATGGCCAAGCTACTGCCGAACCTGCCGCCGGCGGAAGGTGCGGACGAACTGGCAGCGCAAATTGAACGGCATGAACACTGGCCGATTTGCAGCGTGCATTTGTGGTTCGACCGCGAGATTACGGACATGGACCATGCGGTGCTGCTGGACCGCGAGATTCACTGGATGTATAACCAGTCGCGGCTGCAGGGGCGAGGCGGGAATTACATTGAGCTGGTGGTGAGTGCGACGCGGGCGTTTGCTGCTTTGGGCAGGGAAGATGCGATTGCGCAGGCGCTGCGGGAGCTGGGAGAATTCTTTCCGATTGTGAAGGAGGCAAAGCTGGAAAAGGCTGCGCTGGTGAAAGAGGTGCGGGCTACGTTTGGCGTTCCTCCGGGGATCGATGGGTCGCGGCCGGGGGCGGTTTCACCTTGGCCGAATCTGTTTTTGGCGGGGGACTGGATAGAGACGGGATGGCCTTCGACTATGGAGAGTGCGGCGCGGAGTGGGCATTTGGCGGCGGAGGCGGTTTGCCGCCATGGAATTGGTGACCTGAGAACGTTTCTCCTTCCGGATTTGAAGCCGACTGGGTTGATGCGGTTGTTGGGGTGAGGGTCTGCTGGAAAGACCCGAAGGACTGTAAAGTGCATAAGGAACTTCAGTACATAAAGTACGAAACCTTTAGATAGATATATCCCACCTTAGGCGCGATGGAACTGCGCCGAAGATGGGGCACCCGGCGGTTTGCTCGGCTGGGTGGGGGCCGCGTCGGATTCTTGAAGCGGATTTGATGCCGACGGGGTTGACGCGGTTGTTGGGGTGAGGGTCTGCTGGAACGAGCCGAAGGACTATAAAGTGCATAAAGAACTTCAGTACATAAAGTACGAAACCTTTAGATAGATATATCCCACCTTAGGCGCGATGGAACTGCGCCGAAGATGGGGCACCCGGCGGTTTGCTCGGCTGGGTGGGGGCCGCGTCGGATTCTTGAAGCGGATTTGATGCCGACGGGGTTGACGCGGTTGTTGGGGTGAGGGTCTGCTGGAACGAGCCGAAGGACTATAAAGTGCATAAAGAACTTCAGTACATAAAGTACGAAACCTTTAGATAGATATATCCCACCTTAGGCGCGATGGAACTGCGCCGAAGATGGGGCACCCGCGTCCAGCATTCTCAATGCGCTAAGAAATATACGCCGATGCAGACTAATACGGCTGCGGTCCAGCGGCGGCGGTCTACGTTTTCTTTGAGGAAGAATTTGCCGGCTATGGCGTTGGTGACTAGCGTGAGCGAGGCAGAGGCGGGCGCGACCAGGCTTAGGTTTAGATGGTTGAGGGCGAAGAGCAGTGAGAAGAAGGCGAGTGCTAAAAAGCCGACGCCGCAAAAGAAAAGCGGGCAGGTGACGACGGCGCGGATTGCGCCCTTGAGGCCGGAGTGGGCGCGGATGTCGTCGAGGTCGCCGATGGATTTCATGGCGGCCGCGGTGAGGACTTCGCCGACCGTGGAGCAGAGGACGACGCAGGCGATCATGGCGGCTGCGGGCCAGAACCCGGTGGTGGAGGCAGACAGGTTCATTGCACCTGCTCTTTTTCCAGTTCGATCTCGGTGGCCACGGCGGGCTGGACGGTCAACGATGGCCCGTGGGCTACGAAGCCTACGCCGACGGTGATGAGGACGACTCCAAACCAGCGTTGCCAGGAGATGGCCTCGTGCAGCCAGAAGCGGGCGAAGAGGGTGACGATGACGTTGCCGAAGGCTGTGGCAGGGAGGACAAACGTCAGGTCGGCCCAGGAGAGCGCGGTGAGGTAACTGGCGAAGAAGCCGATGAGGAGCGCGATGCCGAGGGCGATCCACGGGGTGAAGACGGCGGCGATTAGGGTGAGGGGATGCGCGAGGGAGATGGCGGGGAGGGTGGTCATGCCGCGGGAGAGGAATGTGTCGCCGAGCGGGGCGCAGAGAGCGACCAGGCCGAGAATCATGTACTGGTGCGGCGATAGGTGGTGAGTCATCTTGTTCTTGGATGAATTGAAGACGATTTGGGTTCGTGGTCTCCCACCCATTTCACGATGAGACTGTGAAATGGATGGGGCACAGAGCCGTGTGTGAGGCTGGTTTGGGTTCGTGGTTTCCCACCCTTTCGCCAGAAAGAAGGCGAAAAGATGGGGCACGGAGGTTTGTGATGGACCTGCCTTGTGGGGTTCCAGGCTTCCCACCCTTGACGCGATAAAACTGTGTCAAGGATTCGGGATTTCAGGTGAGGTTGAGAGAGAACGTCCATCCGGGGCTGAAGCCCGGGTTCATTTTGCCGGATTTATGCGGGGGTTGAAACACCCGCCTGCCTCCGTATCCTAAAAGAGAAGAGGGCGGACGCTTTTGCGCCGCCCTCGGTGGAAATTGCTTTCGGTGCGATTATGCACCGGCTTTTGCTGGGGTGGTGGGGTTGGCCTGCTGGGCGCGGGTGGCTTTGACTGCCTTGTTGCGCTGCGAGCGGAGCTTCATGAAGGCCTTGGCTTCGACGTAGAGGCGGGGCACATCGCGGTTGACGATGGCCTTCCATACTACGCGGAATGCAGCCTTGGGGCGGAAATAGTATTCGTCGTAGAAGCGGTGCACCATCTCCATGACGTAGTCGACGGGAAGGCCGGGATATTCGATGTGGGCCATCTGGTGGCCGCCGCCGTCTTCCATGCGCTCATTGGTGATGTAGCCGTTAGCCTTGGCGAAGTCGTAGAACTCGGTGCCGGGATAGGCGTGGGCGATGGAGACCTGAATGGTTTCGCAGTCCAGCGACTTGGCGAAGTTGATGGTGTTGCGGATCGACTCTTTGGTCTCGCCGGGGAGGCCGAGGATGAAGTCGGCGTGGATGGTGAGGCCGAGGGAGTGGCAATCCTTGGCGAACTGACGGGCGCGTTCGACGGTGGCGCCCTTCTTGATGTTCTTGAGGATCTGCGGGTCGCCGGACTCGAAGCCCACGATGAGCAGGCGGCAGCCGGCTTCCTTCATGGCCTTCAAGGTTTCGTATTCGGTGGTGACGCGCGAGGTGCAGGACCAGGTGAGGCCGAGGGGCTTCAACTTGGAGCAGAGCTCGACGGTGCGGACCTTCTGGATGTTGAAGGTGTCGTCGTCGAAGAAGAACTCCTTGACCTCGGGGAAGTTTTCCTTGGCCCACTTCAGCTCGGCGGCAACGTCATCAGTGGAGCGCTTGCGCCAGGCGTGACCGCTGAGCGTCTGCGGCCAGAGGCAGAAGGTACACTGCGCGGGGCAGCCGCGCGTGGAGTAGAGCGCGATGTAGGGATGGAGCAGGAACGGGACGTTGTACTTGGTGACGTCCATGTCGCGCTTGTAGATTTTGGTGGCCCAGGGCATGGCGTCCAGGTCTTCGATCTGCGGGCGATCGGGGTTGTGGACGACTTTGCCGTCGAGCTTGTAGCTGATGCCGAGGATCTCGCTGATCGGCTTGCCCTGGGCAAACTCGACGACGGAGTAGTCGAACTCGCGGCGGCAGATGAAGTCGAGGGCGGAGCATTCGTTGAGGGCGCGGTCAGGGTCGGTGGTGACCGGCGGGCCGACGAAGCAAATCTTCATGGTCGGGTTGGCGACCTTGATAGCCTCGGCGAGGCGCTGATCGCCCTCCCAGCCGACGGTCGAAGTGAAGAGGACGAGGAACTCGTAGTCCTTGCAGATCTTGATCGTCTCTTCGGCGGAGACGTGGTGGGGGTTGGCATCGAGCAGGCGCGAACCCTCGAGGAGGCCCGCGGGGTAGGCCAGCCAAACGGGGTACCAGTAGGACTCAATCTCGCGCGTAGCGGGCCAGCGCGAACTCGCGCCACCGTCAAAGTTTTCGAACGAGGGCGGATTCAGCAAGAGCGTTTTCAGGGGCATTGGCATCTCTTCAATTCTAGCATCGCAGCAGTTTGCACACCGGGTTTTCAAGGCTATTTTGTCAAGGTAACCGCGATGCCAACTGGCACGTAAACTGGGCTGCTGGTTTGTTTGATTGCGCGAGGGTTGGCGAGGCTGCGGGAAATTAGGAGGAATTTTCGACGGGACGGGTGGAGAGCGAGGTGCGTGGGGGTTGAGGAGGGGTGAATTGCTGGATGAGAGTGGGGGTTATTATAATGAATTCAGCAAGTTAGCGAGTTAACTTGCGGATTGGTTTTGCGGAATGAGCTTATTTTCCGTGTAGTTCGTTTAGCCAGTCGCCCATGTGGCCGAGGGCGCGGAGGAGGCTCAGGCGGGCTTTGGCGAGGCCGAGCGAGGCGTCGAGGGCGTCTTCGTACTTTTGGCGCTCGTCGATGCGGGCCAGCTGCTCGGCTTTGGGGGTGGTCTGGGGCTGGGCGTTGGGTCCGGTGGGGGCGCCGTTGCCGGTCTCAAGCTGGGCGAGGACGGCTTTGAGCTGGGCGTCGGAGATTTGCTGCTTGAGGCTGGCTACTTCGGCCTGGGCGTCGAGTTCGCGGAGGTTGGCGCTGAGGGTGGCGATCTGGACGTCGTTCTGGTGCTGAGCTTCTTCAGCTTCTACGGTGGCGCGAAGGGCTTCGGCGGCGGTTTGTTTGGCTTTGGCGCGCAGGCTGAAGTCGAAGAAGGGAACTGTGATCTCGAGACCGAAGCTGACGTTGTTGGGGGTGGTGTTCTTGTAGTAGTTGTTGTAGTTGTTCAGCAGGTTTGAGTCGTAGTTGTAGACGGCTCCGAATCCGATCTGGGGCCGCTTCCATAAGAGGTCGTCGCCCTTGGCCTGGAACTGTTTGGAGCGTGCCACGGCGGTGGCGGCATCGGTCCCAGGAAGGCTGCGTGGAGCCTCATCGGCGGTGACGGCGGGGATCTCAGGGATGCTGGCGTGGTCGGGAAGAATGGAGCCGACGGGCATGCCGGTGAGAACGGCAATCTGTTTGGCGAGGGTGGCGGCGCGAGTTTCGAGGTGGAGTCGCGCGAGCTTGAGGGTGGCGGCGGTGAGGCGGGCGTTCAGGAGATCGAGGTCGGAGTCGATGCCGGCCTCGTTGCGTTGCTGCTCGATCTGAATCAGATTTGCGGTGAAGGTTTCCTGCTGTTGCGCGGCTGCGAGTTCGCGATTGACGGTGTCGAGTTCGATGTAGGTGTTGGAGGCGTCGAGAGCGACCTGTTCGCGGGCGTCTTTGAGGCTGAGGTTGGCGGCGTCGATGCCGGCGCGGGCGGCTTTGACGTACTGGCGCTGGGAGTAGCTGAAAACGAGGGACTGCATTGAGGCGCTGCCGACTGAAGGCTGGCCGGTAGGGAATCCGTGCGAATAGCCGACCGTGGAGCCGATCTGAAGGTTGGGGATGTACGCGTCCTGGGTCTGGGCGAGGGCGGCTTGGGCCTTCATCAAATCGGCCTGGGCCATCCGGACGGCGCTGGAGTTGCGCTGGGCCAGGTCGACGACGGTGGCGAGGGAGACTTGGGCATACAGAGCGGCGGGCGCGGCGAGGAGGATTGCCGTGAGGAGCAGGGCCGGGTTGGATTTCATTGGCATGGTTTGGTTAGGGCGGTGGAATTCGGGATGACTTCTTCCTGTTGGTCTCGCATTCCCACGGGGGCTAAAGCCCGGATTGTTTTGCTGCTCTTAAATGTACGGGCCAAACAGGCTGCGGAAAAGGGCCCAATTTCAAACGAACATTGCCAAAAGCATACCTCAGGGGCTAAAGCCCTCTTTGATTTTGCTGGCTTTGTGCCGGGGATAAATCCCCGGCCTGCCGGATAAATCCCCGGCCTACCGGATAAATCCTCGACCTACCGCCCGAACGAGTTTTTCCGCAGCCTGTAAAGCACATACCCTTCATTAAAGCTTGCACCCTTCAGGCTAAAGCTCGTGCCCCTCAGGCTAAAGCGTCCACCCTTCCGGTTAAGGAAGCTTCAGTTCTGTGGCTTGAAATCTTGTGCGGGTTTGTATTCGTGGGCCAGGGCGAGGGCGGCGGTGCGCTCTCGCTCGGCTGCTGCGGCATCGCCCAGTTGCGCTTTGAGGCGGGCCAGGCGGAGGTGGGCTACGAAGGCTGGAGCCTCTTCGGTTTTGGATGAGCCGGACAGATAATTGTCGAGCATGGTTGCGGCCAGGGTGGGGTTGCGCTTGGTTTCGATGAGCAGGCCGGCGCCGTCATAGAGCGCAACTCCTGCTTGCTTGTCGTGCGGCGCGGAACTGAGGATGCTGTGGATTGCCGACTCCATGTCGTCGGGGCGCTGGCGGCGGTTGTAAAAGCTGGCCAGAGCAGACCATCCGGCGGCGGGATGCGTTCCGGCGGAGGTCATCTTTTTGTATTCGCTTTCGGCGGTGGGGAAGTCCTTCTTCTGTTCGGCGATGCGGCCGCGGAGCTCGTCGGCGCGGGACTGGTCGACCTTGTCTAGCTCGGAGAGAATTCCTTCGGCTTTGTCGATTCCTCCACCGACTACGCCGGGAGCCTGGCGGTAGAAATCGCCCAGGTCGGAGAGCGCCTGGACATTGCGGGGATTGATATGGACGGCCTCTTCAAACTCGGCGCGGGTGCGTTTGGCGAGGGCGAAGGCATTCATGAAAGTGGCGCGGCTGGCTCTCTCTCCCAGGGCGCGGCCAAGCCAGAGGTGGTAGTCGGAGTTGTCTGCGTCGAGGTGGACGGCCTGCTCGCAGGCGGTGGCTGCGTCGTTCCACTGCTCCAGGGTCAGGCGCACACGGCAGATAAGATTCTGCGCCTGGGCGGCTCCGGGTCCGGACTGGGGTAATGGCGCGAGGAGAGTCAGGGCCTTGTCTGCTTCGCCGGCTTGAAGAGCTGCGTTGGCGTCGGTGAGAGGCTGCGATTGTGTTTGGGTGTTGATTTGGGCGCCGGTTTGAGCCAGGAGTGTGCCGGCGCTCAGCAGTATGGCCGCGAAGGCCGTAACCGCGGCCGGCAGGCTTGTGTGCAGGGCCGTGGACAGGTGCGTTGCCGCAGTCCTCGATTGGCTCACTGCATTTCCTTGATGGGAATGCCTTCCTGCAACGGCAACCCGCTGGTTGATCCTGTGGCGACGATATCGCCCTCCTGCAATCCGGAGACGATCGGGGCCAGGGTGAGGTTGGGTGTGCCTACGACGACGGGAGTGCGGACCAGCTCGTCTCCGACAACTTTGAAGACAAAGGTCTTGCCGTTTTCGACGTGCAGAGCTTCGCGGGGAACGGTGAGGGCGTTCTCCTGGCTGGAGGTGGTGACCAAAACTGTGACGTTGGTATCTGGAAGCAGACCGCCATCGCCGCTGTCAATTGCAATCAGGGCTTCGCCGACGGTGCGGGTTGTGTACTGAACAACGGTGGTGGGGGTGCGCTCGACATGGCCGTACCAGAAATGACCGGCCTTGGCGTCGCCGTCCCACTTGATTTGCACTTTTTCGCCGACTGCGAGCAGACCGATTTCCGGTTCGTCGAAGTAGGCGCGGACGCGGAGGTTGTGCATGTCGGCCAACTGCAGGAGAATCCGGCCTTCTTCGGCAAACTCAGAGCGCGCGACGCTGAGGCTATAGACGGTTCCGGTGGCGGGGGCGCGAGGGGCGGTTTTTGCCAGCGTGTCTTGTGCGGCGGAGAGGCCGGCTTCGGCGTCGGCAAGCGCGGCCTGGGCGCGGGCAAGGTCTGCGGGTGCGTAACGGCTGTGCGAGCCCTCTTCGGCTGCGTGCAGTGCGGCTTCGGATGAATCCAGGCGCTGCTGGGCTGCGGTTACTTCGCTGGCTGAGGCTGCTCCGGTGGCCTTGAGCTTGGTCAGGGCGTCGAGACCGCTGCGGGCCTGGTCGCGGTCGATGCGGGCGCGCGCAATATCGGCTGTGGAGGCCTGCCGCTCGGCCAGGCTGCCATTGTGGGTGGCTGCGTCCAGGGCTGCCTGCGCTGTCTTCACGCCGCTTTCGGCGCTGGCCACGCGGGCGCGTGCCTGGGTGTCGTCCAGTTCCAGCAGCACCTTGCCGGCAGGCACCTGGTCGCCCTGCTGCACATAGATCGCCTTGACGGTGGTGGAGATTGGACTGTAGACGGGGTAATTCATCACCGGCTCTACGCGGCCATTGGTGCTGATGTTATTGACCAGTTCCTGGCGGCTGACGCGGGCTTCGCGCACCGGCAGGCGATCGCGCGTGAACGACCGCGCCGCGAAGAACACGATGACCACAAGAACTGCCGCGCCCAGCCATAGCCAGAGCCGGCTCGATTGCTTTCTCTCTTCAGTCATTCAATCAACCAGAGTCAGTATATAGGACTCAAAGAATGCTCCTAAGGAGCAAGAAAATGCAGAAGGAATGGGTTCAAGGTGTTCCATGGAAGGGATTTGGCCCCTGAAGGCTGAGCCCTCGGTACAATGGGAGCATGGCACTGGAATCGCGCTACACCGACGAACACGCCAAGGCTGGGCTGGATTTTGCCTTTCCGGCCATCGAGACCTGGCAGAACCAGTTTCCTGGATACGAGATCCTGATCGACGATCCGGAGCTCACTTCGGTTTGTCCCAAGACCGGCTTGCCGGATTTTGGCTTGCTGACCATCCGCTACATGCCGCGCGAGAAGTGTCTGGAACTGAAATCGCTGAAGGAGTACTTGTTCAGCTATCGCAACCTGGGAATTTTTCAGGAGAATATTGTGAACCAGGTGCTCGAGGATGTGGTGAAGGCCTGCGATCCGGTGTGGGCGGAGGTTAAGGGCGTGTTTCGGCCGCGGGGCGGGATTGGGACTACGGTTGAGGCACGGTGGCCGAGGCCGGCGGCTTGATGCTGTCGGCGCCTGACGGAAAGACCCGGGGCTAAAGCCCGACCCGTTGGAGGCCATTTTCAGTGGCCTGAAGGCCACTGCTCCCTCCGTTGCAAAGGCCGGCATGGTATGCAAAGGCCGGCATGGTAGCGCGAGGCGTAGTTGAGCGTCGCGTTCGGGCGATTGTGTACACTCGGGCAGGCAGATTTGTATAGCTGAGGGCGCTTGTCTAATTCAACCCTGTCAAAGCGAACGATCTGGAGCCCAGCGGTTGCAACGCTGGTGCTGCTGATCGGGCTGAACCTGCTCAATTACATTGATCGCTACATTTTGCCGGGCGAGGTTTCGCTGATCCAGAAGGAATTTCACTCGACCGATCAGCAGATGGGGCTGCTGACGACGGCGCTGTTTATCGTCTATATGATTTCCGCGCCGCTGACGGGCTGGCTCGGGGACCACTTCGAGCGCAAGCCGCTGATCATTGGCGGAGCATTGCTGTGGAGCCTGGCTACGCTGGGCACGGCGTGGGTACACAGCTATTGGGCGCTGTTCGTTCGCCATGGTCTGGTGGGTGTGGGTGAGGCGACGTTCGGAATTTTTGCGCCGGCGGTGCTGGCGGATTTTTATCCGGAGCGGGACCGCAATCGGATTCTGTCGATCTTCTATCTGGCCATTCCGGTGGGCGCGGCGCTGGGCTATGTGGCCGGCGGGCAAATGGGCACCTTGTGGGGATGGCGCGCACCGTTCTTTATCTGCGCGATTCCGGGGCTGGCGATTGCGGTGCTCTACGGATGGTTGGGCCGCGAGCCGAAGCGCGGAGCCAGCGACCATGTGAAGGCTACGGCTGATCGCAGCACGGTTGCTGGGCTGTTCAGGAATCCGGCGTTTCTGACGGGGACGTTTGGGTTGGCGATGCTGACGTTTGCCATGGGCGGGATTTCGGCGTGGATGCCGACATTTCTGAACCGGTTCGTGGGGCTGTCGGTGAGCAAGGCGGGACTGGCGGTGGGGGCGATTACCGTGGTCGATGGGATTGCCGGAACGCTGGTGGGCGGATGGATTGCGCAGCGCTGGTTGAAGACGAATTATCGGGCGCTGTATCTGGTGTCGTTCTGGAGTGTGGCTCTGACGCTGCCGTGCGGGGTCATGGTTTTCTTTGGACCGAAGGCATGGGCCATTCCGGCGCTGTTTGTGACGGAGTTTTTTCTCTTCCTGAATACCGGGCCGCTGAACGCAGCGATTGTGAACTCGGTCTCGGCGCCGGTGCGGGCTACGGCGATTTCATTCAACCTGTTTTGTATTCATGCTTTCGGCGACACGTTTTCGCCGACGATTATTGGAGCTATATCCGATCGGTCGAATTTGAGTATTGGTTTAGGAGTGACGCTGATTTTTCTGGTTATCTCGGCGGTGATTTTGTGGGTTGGGGCGCGGTTTGCACCGCCGCTGGATGGGGAGCCGGAGTTGGTGGTTTAGGCCGGGCATTTTGCCTCACGTGCCGAACGGGCTGCAGGAAAAGGGCAGTGGACGAGTGAAGCTCCCGAAGAGCAAACTGCAGGGTGCTGAAGCCCACGCCGTTCTGTTGGTTTCTATCGGCACGGTTGATGTCGTGGCCTAAAGAGAAACGTGGTTCGGGCTGTGAGCATGCGGGCGAATGCGCTGGGAAAACGCGTAGGCTAGTTTCGCAGCGTCCCTACAGGACGCGGGTATTCTGGGCGAGCATTCCCAGGGTTGCGCTACGCTTCACCCTGGGCTATTTTCATGTTCTCCCTCCGGGAGAGAGAGGGTGTGCTGCAGCAAACTGAATTGCTGGGCGAACGTTCCCAGGGTTTCGCTATGCTACGCCCTGGCTATTTTCGTGTTCTGCCTCCGGGAGAGAGAGGGTGTGCTGCAGCAAACGGAATTGCTGGGTGAGCATTGGGCTGGAGCCCGTGCACTTCACCGCTGAAGCCCGTAGTCTGCGAGACTCAAACTGCTTACGCAGTGATTTTTCTGACTGAGCCGATATGCGAGACTAGGCCAATGTTCCCGGCACACATCGCGACGCTCATTATTACGGTTCTGAGTTTTATGCTCGGCCTTGGCTGGTTTTGGCAGGCGGTCAGGGCTATGCGCGGCGTGCCGACGCTGCCGGACCTGACGCGCGCGGATGCGGCTTTGCCGAATCAGGTTGAGAGCGCGGCGCCGGATGTGACCGTGATTGTTCCTGCCTGCAATGAAGAAGAGTCGATTCAAACTACGCTGCGTTCACTGTTGGCCTCAACCTGCGTGCGTCTGCAGATTGTGGCGGTGAACGATCGCTCGACTGACCGCACTGGCATGTTGATGGATGAGGTCGCAGTGGAGGCGCAGGCTGCGAGCGGACCGCACACGCTTGAGGTGATTCACAATCACGAACTGCCGCCGGGCTGGATGGGCAAGGCGAATGCTTTACACCTTGGCGCGGAACGGGCGACTGCGCCGTGGCTGCTGTTTACCGATGGCGATGTGGCGTTCGATGCGCGGACTCTGGCGTTGGGGGTGGGCTATGCCGAGGCGGAGAAGGCTGATCACGTGGTGCTGCTGTTTACGCTGGAGTTGAAGAACATTGCGGAGGGCGCGGTGTTTGCGGCGTTTCAGGCTCTTGCGGCGTGGAACATGCGCTTGTGGAAGGTCGCCGACCCGAAGGCTAAGGACTTTTTTGGCGCGGGTGGTTTCAACCTGGTGCGGCGCGAGGTCTACGAACGCCTGGGCGGTTTTGCGTCGCTGCGCATGGAGATAGTGGAGGACCTGCGGCTGGGCTGGAAGATCAAGCGAGCAGGATACGCGCAGCGCATTGTCGTCGGCCCAGGGCTGGTGCGCATCCGCTGGATCGACGGAGCGTTGAGCATTGTGGGTCTTATGGAAAAGAACGGTTTCGCGGGACTGCGCTATCGCGTTGGAATTTCGCTGCTGGCGTTTTTTGGCTTTGCGGTGCAGATCGTGCTGCCGCTGGCGGCGATTGCATGTGGTGGATGGGCGGCTGCGGCGGGGCTTATGGTCTATGCGTTCATTGCGCTTACCTATGCAGCCAACCGGCCGGTGACGCAGGTTTCGCCGTGGGTTGCGGTGTTGTTTGCTCCGGCTACGGCTATTCTTCTGTTTGCGTTGGCGCGGTCGATGTTTCTTGCGCTCGTGCGGGATGGCGTGGTGTGGCGGGGAACGTTTTATCGGCTGGATGAATTGCGCAGGAATGCGGGCGGCTGGGGATAGGCGGAGACCGGCTTGCTAAAGTGCCGAGGGGAATGAAGTGGATGGATTCGGGGCTGAGGCCCAACGTGCTTAAAGCTTCGTTCGGCACGACTGAAGTTATGACCTACAAAGAAACTTGGTCCTGGGTGTGCGGCGGGTGGGTGAATCCGCCGGGCAGATGCATCGTCGAGTTTCGCAGCGACCCTACAGGGCGCAGGTATTCTGGGCGAGCATTCCCAGGGTTGCGCTACGCTTCACCCTGGGCTATTTTCATGTTCTCCCTCCGGGAGAGGGACGCGGTGCTGCGGCAAACGGAATTGCCAGTGTTTCATTTCTCCGTGGGTCGGCTAAGCCGGCGGACGACTGATGCAGAGCGATTTGATTGAATCGAGGGTTATTTGGCTGGGCGGGTTTCCTGGTCGCGGGTGTTCATGAAGGCGCGGCCGGCGCCCTGGGAGCGCAGATTGGGGTCGTTGACCGGGGGGCGGCTCTCGTCTGCGGAGAAGCCGCGGGCCAGCCTGGGGTTGGGCTTGAACTTGGGCGGGCCGCCGTAGAACTGGCGCGCGTGGCTGAGCACCATTCCGGCGCGCCCGTGCATGGGCTCGACGATGCCGCGCACCTCGACATCCATGTCGCGGTACTTGCGCAGTTCGCCGACTTCATCATGATCCTGCCACAGGCTGACGATGGTGAAGCGGCAGGCGTCGTCCGGGGTTTGGGGCGTGCATAGGTCGAGGAAGCGGGTTCCATCGGGAAGCTGAACTACGTCGTAGACATGCGCTGAGACGCACACATCTTTCCTGAGCATTTTCGAAGCCTGGTCAGCGGGGACGCAGGGCTTGGGCGTTCCGGCAAGGGCCGTGAAAGGCGCGGCCAGGGCAAGCAGAACAAGCCATTGCGGCAAGCGCAGGCGCATAAAAATGTTCTCCGGAAGGTTGCGAGAATGATAGCCCCAACTGGGGGAGAAGGGAATGCCGCAAGGCCGCTTCGAGGGAGTTCTATTCCGGGCCCCGAATTTGCTCTAGGCTGTTCCCGGACTATCCGACTATGATTCGTTGATCGTGATTTGTTGAATGAGGGGTACTGCGATGAGGAGTTCCTTCTGTCATTTGTGGACGCTGCCCGGGCTTCTGCCTTTGGTTTTTGGTGCGGCCGTGCTGGGTACGCCGCAAAACGGGTTTCTGGCGCAGTACAAGGGGACGCCTTACCAGGACAGCCGCTACCAGGGCGGGGCGCAGAAGATTCCGGGGACGGTGATGTGCGCCTACTACGACCTGGGCGGGGAGGGCGTGGCTTATCACGATTCCGACGCGGAGAACCACGGCAGCGGCGAGCTCAACAAGGCAGATGGGAGCTATCTGAACGAGTTCCGCATGCATGAGGGCGTGGATATTTCATATACGAAGTTTGGGCACACGCCACCGATTGACGATAACCCATTCAACAAGGTTATGCCGCCGGCGAACCTGCTGTACGTGGGTTGGACGGAGGCTGGGGAGTGGTTCAATATGACCGTGGACGTGGCCAAGGCAGGGGAGTACACGGCGGACCTGCTCTACACGTCGAACCGCGGGGGCTCACTGCTTTTGGACGTGAACGGGGAACCGGCGACGGGACCGCTGGCGATCCGAAGCACGTTTGACGAGACCGATCCGCTGGAGTGGCGGCAATACCACCATTGGAACAGGGCGCCGAATTTTGTGACGCTACGGTTGCCGAAGGGGAAATCTGTGCTGACGGTTCATATTCTGGCGGAAGGGCATATGAATCTGGGGGCGTTCGAGTTCAGGAAGGCGGAATGAGTTTGTATATCCGTGCGCAGAGATTTGGAGGCGAGCAATGAAATTCGCGAAGTGGGGCAACAGCATTGCAATTCGCATTCCCGCAGATGTGGTGGCCAAGCTGGGGATATCTCCTAATGAAGAGGCTCAGATCAAGGTGACCGGGGACAATACCTTCGAAGTAACGCGTGACCGGCGACGCGAGGAAGCGATTAAAAAGCTGCGAACGATGCGTTTTGCGCTGCCAGACGATTACGTATTCAATCGCGAAGAGCTTCATGAACGCTAGGATCTTTCTTGATTCAAACATTCTGGTGTACGCATTCGGTACACCAAAGGCGCCAGTTCCGGACCCGCGCATCGAAGTTGCCGAGCAGATCGTGATTCAGGGCTGCGCAATCAGCGTTCAAGTGTTGAATGAATTTGCCCAGGTGTGTTCTCGCAAGGCCCACATCGACTGGGATCGGATCGTTGGATTTCTGGAAGTGATCAAAGAACTTTGCGGTCCGGCGGTTCCGATCACGCTCGAAATTCATGAATCCGCCGCAGGCCTCAGCAGACGGTATGGATTTAATATTTACGATTCGCTCATTGTGGCCGCAGCCAAACGGGCAGGATGTACGACTGTCTATAGCGAGGATATGCAGCATGGGCAGATGGTGGAGGGAGTGCGGATAGAGAATCCGTTTCTTGGTCATTGACACCCTGAACTTGACCCTCCGCACGACGATCAATTGACATAAACACTACTATCGTATAAAAAACAACTATGTCAGTAGGGCGGCTATCCCGAACTGAGGCGGCGGATCTTGTTCGTAAGTGTCTGTCGGCTGGAAGGGTGATCCCGGGGAAGCATTTCCGTGAGGAACTGGCAAATGAAGGCCTTGACATCCTGGACGCGCACAACGTTCTCAGAACAGGGAATATCTTCCAGGAGCCGGAACCGGATATCCGCTCGGGCGATTGGAAGTACAAGATGGACGGAACAGATCTTGAAGGAGAGTCTTTGGCAGTTGTCTTTTGTTTCAGGGATGCAGCTACGGGGTTCCTGATTACGGTCTTCAGCATACGGAGATGATCTTTGTATCCAAAACTACCTTTGCTTGTGGGAGGGCAACGGTCATGCAAAATGAGTTGAAGTCGCCAGATATCGTGTCGGAGTGCTCTGATTGTGGAAAGGAAGCGCTGGTTGAAAGAGGGACCTATCGCTTTCGTGAAAGCGGTCTGGACAATGTGGTGTTGAAGGGAATTGAAATCGTCAAGTGCGGTGCCTGCGGGAACGAGGAGCCCATCCTTCCAAATCTTGAGGGGCTGCTGCGCGTTATCGCGGTCGCGATTGTGACCAACAGGCTTCCGCTGACCGGGGCCGAAGTGCGCTACCTACGCAAGTACCTGGAAATGAGCGGGGACCAATTCGCGCGCATCCTGCACACGGATAAATCGACGCTTTCAAAGTGGGAGACCGGCGCCGTGAACTTAGGCTCGAAGAGCGATTTGTTGATTCGTTCCGTGGCTCTAAACCTTGGTCGAGGCCTGCGCGATGAGGCAGAGCGGGTCACGAGGAATTTCGAGCATATTGACGAGGAGAGCACAGCGCCTCCAAAGCGAATTGAGGTCGATTCGGAGACTTTGGAGTATGAGTACGCGTAGGTTGATAGATTCCGAAATCTCAAAGGCTAGAACTGGGCCACCCAGCCAGAGATCATATGGTAGGGTCGCTTGACTGCTAGGTTCTTATTGTTCCGCGGGGCCGGAGAATTCTTCAGATGCTCTAAGCTCCTCAACAATACGAACCAAACCGCTGACTAGTTCTTCGACCTTGTTGCCCCACGCACTTACGAAATAAGTCGGATATTTTAGTTCTGGGCGAACCTCAAAGCCAAGCTTATTTTCCGCGAGAGATTTTAGCTTCTCTTTGCATCTATCTGGGAGGTCTTCGAGTTTGAGCGTAAGCCACCCATTCGAGTAGACGGAGATAAAGCTGCGATGGCTGATGTCCCACGCTATCGGATTGAACGAGCCGGATTTTTGACCGCTCCCCCAGTTCAGCCCGAAGTCTTCTGCTTTAAGCAGGTCGTAGAGTGAACGCAGTGGCCCGGCCTGTTCGCCGAGCTTTGCTTCCGCGTCGGCAAAATAGGACGCCTCATCCCACTTCTTGCGTGATGCTATGGTCGTAATGGTGATCGAGCGCTTAACTAGTCGGGCCTCTTCAGTGTAGCCAAACAGTGTAGGCACGATGACATGCCTGCCCTCGGACCGATATTGGCGAGCCTCAACCAAAAGCACTTCAGATCGTTCCATTTGCTTGTTCAGAAAATCAACGACGCTCATGAGTTCCGGAGGAGCGTCCTCGAGAAAAAATATGAGCCGCAATTGACCCTCGCGTAGATTCTGCTGAATTCGGCCGAAGAATTCGTCGGGTAAATCACAGTCCGGACCTTGAAGTTCGGTGAGCGCTAGTTCGAGAGTGCGGCCGCCCTTAAGGCTCTTTTCTGCGCAGTCGCGAAGCAACTCTTTGTCCCAATAACGGTGACCATTTGCTGCATACTCGATCATTTGGCCGATAATCTCACGCCTTGCGCGGGTGTCGGCAAATCTCTTGCATTCTACGAACGTCGGTACTGCATCCTGATCCACGAAAAGGAAATCGATGCTCCAGCGCGACAGGCCGGTTCCGGGATCTGGAACAGGCATCTCGCGTTTGATGAGCAGCCATTGGCGAGGGCTTTCTGGGTCGATCTGATCGCCCGGGAGCAGATCGTGGTTCTTCTCCAGGATGCGTTGTAGTTCGAGGTCCTCGCTAAGGACATGGATACGTTCCATCTCCTTGCTTCCCCAATCGTTGTCAATGGCATAAACCTTAGCCACAGCCAGCCTCCAAAAAATACGCTAACCTACGCTGCCTGATGGGTTGAATGCCCGTTACTCACCTTGCGCCGACTAGCTCCTCACTCTTCGCGTTCTGCCCGTAGTGGGACTCTACGTAGCGATCCAGGATTAGCTTGAAGTCGGCTACTATGGTGTCGCCGCGCAGGGTGGTGGAGAGCTTGCCGTCGATATAAACCGGCGCCACGGGATCTTCGAAGGTGCCGGGCAAACTGATGCCGAGGTTGGCGTGCTTGGACTCGCCGGGGCCGTTGACTACGCAACCCATCACGGCCAGCTTCAGCTCTTCGACGCCGGGATACGTTTTGCGCCATTCCGGCATGGAGGTGCGGAGGTAGGACTGAATTTGCTCGGCGAGCTCCTGGAAATAGGTGCTGGTGGTGCGGCCGCAGCCGGGGCAGCTGGTGACCTGGGGCATGAAGCTGCGGATGGAAAGCGATTGCAGGATCTGCTGCGCGGCCTGCACTTCTTCGGTGCGGTCGCCATTCGGTTTGGGCGTGAGGCTGACGCGGATGGTGTCGCCGATGCCGGCCAGCAGCAACGGCGCAAGGCCGGCTGTGGAGGCGATGAGGCCCTTCGAACCCATGCCGGCTTCGGTGAGGCCGAGGTGCAGCGCGTAATTACACCGGGCGGCTAACGAGGTATAGACGTCGATGAGATCGCGGACGCCGCTGACTTTGGCGGAGAGAATGATTTGGTCGGGGCGCAGGCCATAGTGCTCGGCGGCTTTGGCGGATTCGAGGGCGCTGACGACCATTGCTTCCATCATGACTTCGCGCGCGGGCAGGGGATTGGCGAGCTTGGAATTTGCGTCCATCATGCGGGTGAGAAGGGACTGATCGAGCGAGCCCCAGTTGACGCCGATGCGGACTGGCTTCTGGTTTTCGACGGCGCACTCCACCATGACTTGAAAATTGTCGTTGTCCTTCTTGCCGATGGAGGCGTTGCCGGGGTTGATGCGGTACTTGGCGAGGGCGCGGGCGGCGGCGGGAAACTTTTTCAGCAGCAGGTGGCCGTTGTAGTGGAAGTCACCCACGATGGGCACGCGGATGCCGCGCTTGTCGAGTCCTTCAACTATGTAGGGAACGGCGGCGGCGGCGTCCTCGTTGTTCACGGTGACGCGAACGATTTCAGAGCCGGCCATGGCCAGTGCCGCGACCTGCTCGATGGTACCGGGAATGTCGGCGGTGTCGGTGTTGGTCATGGACTGGACGACGACCGGGACCTCCCAGCCGACGCGCACGTTGCCGATTTTGACTGTAGGTGTTTTCCTGCGCTGAATCTCCGCCATGTATTTAGTTTACCCGGAGTTGAGGGGGATGGAAACTGGGATGGAGATGCTGGAGGAGGTTCCTGGGTTCCCACCCATTCCGCAAAAGGCGCGGAATGGATGGGGCACGGAATGTTATTGGCTGGTTGGATTGTTACAAATGCTGAATGGGAAATGCGTTACTCTGGGTCGAAGACGAACGGGACCAGAGACTTGGAGGTCGGTGCGATGAGCCAGGGGGCGGGTGTGGGTGTGTTGGATTCAGGCCTGCGGGCGGCGTCACGGGGGAGCGGCCCTTCGTTGTTGTTGCGCGGCGTGCGCAAGGCATTTACGGATGTGCAGGCGGTGGATGGGCTGGACCTGGAGGTGGCGCGAGGGGAGTGCTTCGGGCTGTTGGGGCCGAACGGTGCAGGGAAGACGACGACCATTGAGATGTGCGAGGGGCTGACTGCGCCCGACGAAGGAACCGTAGAGGTGCTGGGTCTGAACTGGCGCACCGGCGCGGACGATCTGCGCCAGCGCATTGGCATTCAATTGCAGGAGACGCAGTTTCCGGACAAGCTTACGGTGGAAGAAACGCTGAGGATGTTTCGCAGCTTTTTCAAGCGCGGGATTTCGGTGGACGAGTCGATACGGACGGCGCAGCTTGAAGAGAAGCGGAGCTCGCGCGTGGGCGGGCTTTCGGGCGGACAGAAACAACGCCTGGCGATGGCCTGTGCACTGGTCGGTGATCCGGAGTTTCTTTTCCTCGATGAGCCGACCACTGGTTTGGATCCGCAGGCGCGGCGTCACCTGTGGGACCTGGTGGATGGTTTGAAGCAGGCGGGCCGAACCATCATTTTGACCACCCACTATATGGATGAGGCCGAGCGACTGTGCGACCGCGTGGCGATTATGGATCATGGGAAGGTGATTGCGCTGGGCACGCCGCAGCAGTTGATTGGCACGGTCGGGGGCGAAGACATTGTGGAGTTCGCTGTCAGCGATTCCCAGGTCTCAGAGTCGAGACCCGGAGCACCGAGAGCTGAGGTTGATGCGGCGGCGTTGACGGCGATTGACGGCGTCCATTCGCACCG
>Ga0206836_10039_pt2 | contig 38517 bp, 44 predicted proteins | sample Alteio_BWOrgCont_28_FD_152871 | JGI IMG/M metagenome (GOLD analysis project Ga0206836, IMG submission 152871) | Enriched cells from forest soil in Barre Woods Harvard Forest LTER site, Petersham, Massachusetts, United States -... | ecosystem: Environmental > Terrestrial > Soil > Temperate forest >...
AAATCCAGCGATTGATCCTTGGGCCCGAGCCCCCGCCCAGCATTTGAACGCTGAGGCCGGCGGCTCACTTCGACTATTTCTGCGAAATCTGTAGCGAACGTAAAAGCTTGGGTGATGCCGCGCGCCGCTGATGGCCATCCGGATTTCAGCGGTTATTGGAACCAGTTGACGTTTACGCCCATGGAGCGGCCCGCCAAGTTCGGGGGTCGGGAGTTCCTCACAAAAGAGGAGATGGAGCAGGTGTTCAAGTCAGGCGTGCGCGGCTCGTACGATCCTGGCAGCGCGGGCAGCGACGACCGCTACGGCGGTGAACTATTTAATCCGGACTCGGCCGATTACGATGCCACGACGTATGGGCTCAGTCCCTGGCAAAATGGCGTCAAGGCGAACCCGCGAACATCGCTGGTGGTAGATCCGCCGGACGGCCGAATTCCTCCGTTGACTCCGGAAGCGAAGGCGCGGCTCGCCGCCCGAACGGCGCCGGGCGGAGGCTTTCCCTATGTGGTGGACGATCATCACGGAGGGGCTACGGTACACGCGGATAACGCCCGGGATCTCGGGCAGGGCACCAGCTGCGTTACGCAATCGGGCGGGCCGCCGCTGACTCCGCCGGAATACAACGCCGGCGTATTCATCGCGCAGAACGCCGACGACATTGTTATCGAAACCGAAACCGGAAGCGAGTTCCGCGTTATTCCTCTCACTGCGCGTCCGCATGTGGGAGCGAACATTCACCAATGGCATGGCGATTCGCGGGGCCACTGGGAAGGCGATACGTTGGTCGTGGAGACGACCAATATGCGGCCCGATCATACTTAGCGCAATGGCCAACCGGACACGCAAAGGATTACCGAATACTTCACACGCACCTCCGCGGACACGATCGAGTACAAGTTTACGGTGAATGATCCCGCGACTTGGACTCGGCCGTGGTCAGCCATTATTCCTTTGTCCGCGACCACGGGTCCGATGTTTGAGTACGATTGCAGCGAGGACAATAATGACGCCGTGAACATCCTGGCCGGAGCGCGTGCCACGGAAAGAAAAGCGGCGGAAAAGCCCGCTGGACCGATTTCGCAGAAATAGTCGAAGTGAGCCGCCGGCCTCAGCGTTCAAATGCTGGGCGGGGGCTCGGGCCCAAGGATCAATCGCTGGATTTCGTGAGGAAGGAGCACTGTAGCTATGCAACTCAAGGGTACTTTGGCAGCGGTACTTGTCGGGTTGGGTCTGTTCCTGGCGGCAAAACCGGTGGTGGCGCATCACGCCTTTGCGGCGACCTTCGATACAAGCAAGCCGGTCACCGTGAAGGGAGCGATCACCAAGGTGGAGTTGATTAATCCCCACTCTTGGTTCTGGATGGACGTGACGCAGCCGGACGGGACAGTGGTGAACTGGGGATTCGAAGGCGGAAGCCCGAATTCTCTGATCCGTCACGGCGTAACCAAGGACACGATACCGGTTGGCACTGTGCTGATCGTACAGGGCTACCAGTCGAAGGCGTTCGATCACAAAGGCGTTGGAGTAAATATGACGCTTGCCGATGGACGCAAATTCCTATTCGGCGGTTCAGCACCCGGGGCCGAGTCTGCGGCGGGTTTGCCGACCAAGGACGAAGCAAAGCCTACGGAAGATGAGAAGAAGTAACTAAAGAGCGCAGCGGTATCTGACGCGACACTTTCGCGGCTCAGAGGTGCTGGGAGATGCTTACCCCAAGTGCCTGTGAGCCGGCGCTTTTTTGGGGCACGGCTCTCGGATGATTTTACTTGCTCGCGTTTTCCAGAGCACCGCGGTTCAGTCGTGTGCTTCGGTCAGGCCGTTTATTTAGGCGGGGTGAGCGGGCGTTTGCGATAATCGGGACGATAATCGTTATGACAGCCCACGCAGGCGGCGTACATCTGGTCGTTGAGGCCGGCGAGCTTGTCGAGATCCTTGGCTTTCGCGGCCTTGAAAGCGGCAGTCCCAGCGTCGTAAAGGCGTTGGGCGTCTTTCGCCCACCCATTATTGTCCCAGGCACGTCCGGGCATCATCAGCAAATTGGCCGATTCCGCCAGCATCAGCATCTTGCCCTGAAAGAGCCTCCACTGCTCCTCGGTACTTGGAGTGTCCCTGGTGGCCACGTAAAAGAGATCGTCTGAGAGGGGCCAAATTACGCCGATCATAAGATCGTCGACGGTGCCAATAGGCTTAAGGGCGGGAGCCGGAGCGGGCCCGGCCTGCGTCGTTGGGGCTTGGGCTGCAGGGGCTTGGGCTGGCGAAGCTTGAGCCAACGCCACACCTGAGACAAGAAGAAGCACTCCCAGAAGTCTCATATTCCTATTCTCCGCGAGTTAATGAATTTGGCTGGAGCTTGAGGCCCGTGGTCGGCAATATACACTTCCGGTCATCCTCGATCAACGCTGCTCGAGCACTGCTCCTCGATCAATGATCCTCGGGCGATCATCCTGGGGCCATCCTCACCTTGGCAATTTTCTGTCAGCAGCGTCCCCGGTCGATCTTCGAGCCCGTGTTTCGTGAGTCTTAGGATGTCTCGAGGCGAGTCACAGTTTGTAGCTTGACATCGCCTCAATGCGGGTATATTTTCCGCGCCAACTATCCTTGTTTTTAAGCTTCAAGCATTTGGGCCCGACTGAATTCGGTTTGAGGGGGAGTGATGAGAAAACACCTCTGTGGCCAATTGCTGGTCGTGTTTCTGCTTGGGGTAACAACGGCTTGGGGACAGGCGGGCAACAATTCCGGAGTGATCGCCGGAGAAGTAAACGATTCTTCAGGCGCCAAAGTGGCCGGAGCGAAGGTCGAAGTGACTAGTCCGGCGCTGATCCAAGGAGCGCGTGATACGGCGACCAGCGATGACGGCCTGTACCGGATCGTAAACTTGCCGCCCGGCGTGTACAGCGTGACCGCTACGCAAATGGGCTTCACGATTTCAAGGCGCGATGGCATCGAAATCACGACAGGTTTCACGGCGACGGTGAATTTCAGCCTGACGCCGGGCGCCGTCACGCAAACCGTGACCGTCACGAGCGAAACGCCGGTGCTCGATACGCAAGACTCCGTGGTACAGACCATCGTCAGCAGCGCGGTGCTCGAGTCGTTGCCGATCGGCAAGAGCGCCGCCGATTATCCTTCGCTGCTGCCTGGGGCTATCGCCGCGGCCGGGAATCAGGACGTGGGCGGCCTGCAGGGCGAGCAGGCCCAAGGCTTCCGGATCCATGGCAGCGCCTCGGGCGACTATGCGTTGATACGGGACGGCATGTACTACGGAACGATGCATAGCGGCGGCACCAACCAGATGAGCAGCAACAACGCCACGGCCACTCAGGAGCTGCAGCTGGAGTCCAGCGGGTATGCGGCTGAGGACTGGAACCTGGGCGGCCACGTCAATATTATTCCCAAGAACGGCGGCAACAGCTTGCACGGGACCGTGCAAGCCGATTTCGGCACGAAGGGCCTCGAGTCGGCGAACGTGACGCCGGCGCTGCAGGCTCTCGGCGTACCGACGCCCTCTTCGATCCGCAGCCTGTACGAAGTTGCCGGCGGGGTGGGCGGCCCCATCATCAAGGATAAGCTGTGGTTTTTCGCCGACGCTCGGCACTGGGTGAGCGCCTCCAACCAGGCAGGAGCTACCTACTTCTTCGATGGCCAAGAGTCCGCCCCCTATCCCAATAACCTGTACTACGCTGCGGATAGCGGACGGCCAGCCTACATCAGCAACACCTACACGGACGGCGGCCTGCGTTTGACGTGGCAGGCGACCAAGCGGAACCAGTTCACGGAAGACTTTATCCAGGAGAACAACTGCAACTGTTTCTACACGATTAACGCGGGATTGTTGGCGCCGGAAGCGACCACGGACCATTATTACCAGCCTAATTGGCGTGAGCAGGCTACGTGGACCTTCCCAGTAAACAACAAACTCGTGTTGTGGGCGGGTTTCACAGCCGTGCTCGGGAACCTCAACATGAATGTGAGGCCGGCGGCTCAGGGCGGATCTACTTTGACGAGCTACGCCGTCGCCGATACTACCGCCAATTTTACCTATTCGGCGCCGGCAGGACCCTCTCTAATCACAGAACCCTTCACCAACATAAACGAAAACTTCACCGCCTCGTATGTAAGCGGGGCGCACGCCTTCAAGTTTGGATATTCCGAACTTCAAGCCAGAGGTTCGAATACCTACAATTACACGAATCCCTCCGGCGCGAACGGGTTCCCCATAGGCGTGAATCTGACCATGCAGTGCCAGACGATTACGACCACAACCGGCGCGCAATATCCTGCTGCCTCGCTCAACGCGGCCGGGTTGCCAACCACGCCGTACCTGATCAGCGGCAAGACCGGCACTCTCGCTGCACCGACGATTGCCGCGGGAACGGTAAATAGCCTGGGCTGCGGCGCACCCACCAGCACAACGACACAAGCGCTTCTGCCCGTTCAGGTAACCGAGAACCTGGCTCCTTACTTCAACATCAATCGCGAAGAGGATCATGCCGCTTTCGGGCAGGACCAGTGGAGAGTGAAGCGGCTGACTCTCAACATCGGCTTGCGCTTCGATTGGTTTCAAGCCACCGATCCGCAGCAGACAGTGCCTGCGAATCCGCAGTACGGACTTGCCGCCAAGACTTATGGCGCACAGAGCAACGTGGTGGATTGGAAAGACCTGAATCCGCGGCTGGGAGCGGCCTACGACCTTTTCGGCAATGGCAAAACGGCCATCAAAGCGTCTCTCTCACGCGGGGTTCTTACTGAGGGGAATACCGGTATCGCCCAACTGACGAACCCCGGCAACGGGCTCATCACGGCGACCACCAGAAGCTGGACAGATTATAGCGGCACATTCAATCCCGCTCTTGATGGCGCGAACTTTGCGACTGCTGCGGCGAGCGGCATCAACGGCGCCCTGGGCGCGGCGAACACCGCGGGTTTTTATCTCCAATCGAACGCGGCCAGCGTGAGTTACGCAAATTCTCTGACCCATGGCTGGCAGGCTCGCCCCGACGACTGGATGATGTCATTTTCCGTGCAGCAGGAGATCACCCGAGGCATCGCCGTGAGCGTAGGTTATTACCGAACGTGGTTCGGCAACCGGATGGTCGCGCAGAATACGGCAATCCCTGCGAATGGCTATGACCAATACTGCGTGACGCCGACGCCGAGTTCATTTTATCCGGGATACGGCACCACGCCATTGTGCAATCTGTACGATCCAAAGGATGTGTACAAAGGTTTGGCTAATTATCTCGTGCAGCCCGCTTCGAATTTCGCTTGCTCGTCTTCGTCGAATCCTAACGGCGGAGTGAACGCGCCCGGCTGCGGCAACGAGACGGATGTGTTCACCGGAGTCGATACTCTGATTACCGCGAGAACTCACGGCGTTATGCTTCAGGGCGGTGTTACCGCCGGGCACGAGGTGACGAATTATTGCGTCGAGGTCAATTCTCCACAGGACCTTTCTTGGACTTCGAATCCAACGCCAACCGGTACATCCGTGATCGAATTCCCCAACAACAATTTCAACACGGTGAATGATGCCGCTCCCTGCTACATCAATCCGCCATGGTATCAGGATCTGCAGTTCAAGATGGCGGTGGTGTACACGCTGCCGTGGTGGAAGATCAAGGTCAGCGCGAATGAGCAGAACCTGCCCTCCATTCCTTTACAGGGCACCTTGTCCTACAAGGCTGGCACGAGCGTATCGTACGTCAGCCCGACTGGCCACGCGGTCGCTGGTTCGCTAAACGGCTGCACCTCCTGCAAGGTCGAAGTGGTGACGCCGCAGACTATTTTCCCTTACGGGCGCAACAATCAGCTCGACTTCCGCCTGGCCAAGGATTTTCAGTTCAAGGAGCGATGGAAGGTCGAGCCCACCGTCGACTTCTATAACCTGCTGAATGCGAGCCCGATCTTGAGCATCGCGACCGGGTTCAATCAGACGACGCCCGGTGTGGCCGGAGCGTGGCAGAACGTGACCGGTCTTCTTCCAGGCCGGTTGATAAAGTTTGGCGTTCACCTCGACTTTTAGGATTCCGAACGGACTCGGCAAGGGAATTCAGAATCCGGCGGGACTGCCAAGCGGAGGGGCGCTCAAAGTGAGCGCCCTTCTGGACTGTAGCTCCTGCGGCGGTGCGAGGAGTGGCAGCCGCTCTGCTTTGAACCTATTTCTGTGAAATCGGGGAACCTGCAGCCTTGGCTCTCTGCTCCAGGATTCGAGCTCCAGCCAGGATATTCACCGCGTCATTGTCGTTCTCACTGCAGTCATACTCGAACAGCGGGCCATCGGTGGCATTCAAGGGAACGATCGCCGTCCAGGGCTTCGTCCAGGTAGACGGATCGTCCACTGTAAAACTGTACTCAATCCGATCCGCGGCAACGCGCTTGAACCGCTCCGTAATTTTCAAGGTGTTGGGGTTGGCGCCACGGAAGGCGTCCTCGGGCCTGAAGTTGGTGGTTTCCACGACCAGCGTATCGCCCTCCCAACGGCCTCGCCCGTCGCCCCGCCACTGACGGATCTGGCTCGAGGGGTGCGGACGTCCGTCCAGCGGAATGATGCGAACCTCTGTGCCATATTCCGCTTCGAGCAGGACGTAGCCGGAATTCTGCACGATGTAAAGCCCGCTATTGTACTCACCGGGAAGTATAGGCGGTCCGCCGCTCATGGAGATGCAAGCTGTACGTACTCCCAAATCCTTGGGAGTATCGGCATGGACGTCTCCGCCCCCGCGATGGTCCTCGGTGATATAGCTATGCCCATCTCTGGCCGCGTCCCTCGCCGCCTTGGCTGCAGCGGTCAAGGGAGGAATTCTGCCGTCCGGCGGGTCCACGATCAAAGATGTCCGATTGTTGGGCTTGACCCCGTTTTGCCATGGTGCCAGCCCAAAAGTAACCACGTCGTAGTCGGCTGAATTGGGATTGAACAACTCTCCCTGCGGGTCGTCGCCGGCAGAGTCGAACGTGCGATGCACGCCCGCGTTAAAGATATCTTTTATTTCCTGGTCGGATAGAAACTCTCGATTCCCAAACTTGGCAGGCCGTTCCAGCGGAGTGAAGCTGAGGCTGGTCCAATACCCGTGCAGGTCGGGATGGCCATCCGCAGTGCGGGGGAGGGCCGACGACTTTGCGTCTGTAGGTTTCGTGTCGCTCTTTGCACTGGTTTTTGCCGTGCTATTTGTGGCTGGAGCCGATTGCGTCTGTGCCGGCACCATCAGGGGCGCGAACAAAACAGTCGAGAGCGCAATGGCGAAAGCGCTGGATGAAAACCGCAGACGAGTTGTCATCTGGACTCCTCTCGGGGAACACCTTCTCAGTAGGCCTACTATACACCACATCCTGGTTAGGGCAGGTCAACGAGCTATGAAGTGGGGATGCCCAGCCACTTACAGGCGGTGCCGCCTAGAATCGCGACCTTCTGTGCGTCCGTAAATCCCGGCGTGGCGAACAGGTGGTCGACCGGGCCAAGGGCCTTCGGGTCTTCCACCCATTTGAATGGGTAATCGGTGCCCAGCATGACGTGAGTAGGTCCCATTACGGCCGCAAGGTGGCGCAGGCCCTCCGGCGTGAAGACGATGGAGTCGACGTAGAGTTGCTTCAGATATTCGGTTGGCTGTTTTTTGATTGGCGATCCCTCGCAGCGCGCGGGCGAGTCGAAGCAGCTGTGATCCATCCGGTCGGGATAGGCCGCCAGATAGCCGCCGCCATGAGCGCAGCAGATCTTCAGTCCGGGGAAACGCTCCAGCACGCCCTCAAAAATCATGTGCCCGATAAAAATCGAGGTTTCGAGAGGGTTACCGATTATGGCGTCGAGGCCTCCGTATCCCTTCACCCGCTTGGCGATTCCCGTGGCTTGTGCGCTCTCCTGCGGATGCATGAAAATTGGCGCCTGCAGTTCCTCGGCTTTGGCCCAAAAGACGTCATACTTCGGCAAGGAGAGTTCCTCGCCTTCCACGTGGCCGCCGATGGCGGCGCCTTTCAGCCCCATCTTCATGGCATCTTCCATTTGCTTGGCGGCCAATTCGGGAAACTGAAGAGCCACGGTGCCGAAGGCGGCGAATCGGCCGGACGGCGCGGATTGCAGCATCTCCACCAATTTCTGGTTGTGAAAGTCGATCAGGCGAGTGGCCAGATCCCTGTCGGCTGAGTACCAGAAGGGATTGACGCAGACAGCCTGGACGTCGATGCCTTCTTTGTCCATGATCTGCAAACGCCTGGCATCGATTACGGTAATAGCCGGGACGCTTTTCTCCAGCGGCGTCCCTTTGAGAAAATTGGCCACCTCGGGCAGGTTCACGTGGCAGTGCATGTCCACGGTCTTGACCTTCTTGCCCGCCACGAGCACAGGCTTATGTTTGGGTAGGGCGCTATCGTTCTGTGGCAAGGCCGGCGGTTTGCTTGTTGCGCCGCTTCTCAATAGGAACGATCCCGCAGGCAGGCATGATCCCGCCGACGCGTAAGCTATCGTTTTCAGGAACTCTCTGCGGTTTCTCATGGGTGTCTTAACGAGAATGCGCGAGCGGAAGATGCCGATGTCCCGGCCCTTTCTTCAGGTGCGCTAGTTCAGGTTTAGCCTTTCGTGTTGATGCGAACTTCCACGGGCGCGCCCTTCAAGAATGCCCTGAACAGCGTTTCATCCCGCCTCTGTCCTTCGTAGTGGTAGGGATAGGCGATCTTCGGCTGAAGCGTCATGATGCATTCGACGGCGTCGGCTGGGGTCATTGTGTAGGGCATGTTCATGGGCACGAAAGCTACATCGATGTTCTTGAGGGCGCGCACTTCAGGGGTGCACTCCGTATCGCCCATGAAATACAGGCGCTTTCCACCTAACGTAAGAATGTAGCCATTGCCGCGGCCCTTCGGATGGTACACCTCTCCCGGTTTCGGGCCATGCTGCACGTTATACATAGGCAATGCCTGGATGCTGATCCCCGCGACGGTTGCCATATCGCCATTGGCCATCGTAGTCGTGGGGGCCGCAATCTTGCTCCCGGCCTGGGCCGCCACCGCTGCGGGCATTACGACAGGAGCTCCCGGCTTACGAATCTTCGCGATCTCTTCCACATCGAAATTGTCCGCGCCCACGTCGCTCACCAGGATCAGGTCGGCTGGTTTCAAAGCGTCGAACTTGCCTACGTACTCAATTTCCTTGCCGTCGTACTTCGACAGGGGATTCACTTGTATGACCTTGCCGGCATACTCGATCTGTACGCCCGTGCGCATGATTGGAGTGACTTGAATGTCTCCGCCGTCGGCGGAAATCGCATCGCCTGAATCCGCGGTCAGGGTCACAGCGGCTAGCGCCGTCACAAACATCAAGACGAGCAATTTCACCCGCATCCTTTTACCTCCTGCTTCGGAATCCTTCTGCCTGGCCGCCATCGGGGTACCTCTAGCGCATACCGTTTATCTCGGTGAGCGCGTGTGTGTCAAGTAAACCTTGCAGTTCCACCTTCGCGAAAGCGAATCCGCGGCAAGCCGGCTGGTAAGCACCGATCAGCAAACGAAGTTCGTGTTTGACTCTAGGTGAGTTCGAGTTTAGAGTACAGCCACTTTTGCAGAAGCTCGTTGCCATCCGGATGAACGCATCGATGCGAACCACGCGAACCACGCGAGAAATGCGGGCGGCTCTTCTAGGTCCTGCTGCGGCTCTATTCTTATTGGTCTTTTTATTGCTCTCCGTCACCTCAGTGGGGGGCCAAACGCCGCCCCCGACAGGTGCAAAAGCTGCGACCGCGAGTGCGCCTGCCGCGAAGCCCCCTACGCCTGGCCAATTTCCTCCTTACAAGCCGCCGCGCACCGCAGACGGAAAACCCGATTTCAATGGATTCTGGCAGGCCTTTGTGACCTCCGATATCGATGTTCGGGACCACGATGCACAGGCGGGTCCGCATCCTGAGACTATGGGCGCCTACGATCAGTGGCCGGGGGGACAAGGAATCGTGGAAGGAGGCGAGATCCCGTACAAGCCGGAAGCGCTGGCGAAGAAGAAAGAGAACGCGGAAAAGCGCATGGTCGTGAACGTCACCAGCGATGATCATCGCCATGACACGGGCGATCCGGAACTGAAATGCTATATGCCCGGCGTTCCGCGCGCCAACTACATGCCCTTCCCATTTCAAATTGTTCAGGGTTCGGATCGCATCCTCATGGCGTACGAGTATGCGCGGAGCCTGCGCACGATTTACATGGAGGCCAACGAAAAGGCCATTCCCCAGAAATCTCCCGCCGATACATGGATGGGCTGGTCCCATGGACACTTTGAAGGGGACACTCTAGTCGTCGACTCCGCGGGATTCGTCCCCTACACGTGGTTTGACCGGGCAGGGGATTACCACAGCGATGCCCTGCACGTGGTGGAGCGATACACGCAAGTGAGCCCTTATCATATAATGTACGAAGCCACCATTGAGGATCCCAACGTTTTTACGCGTCCCTGGAAAATGAGTTTTCCGCTGTATCGGCGCATGGAAAAGAACATCCAATTGGTGGATTTCAACTGCACGGAATTCGTGCTGGACCTGGTATACGGCCAATATAGCAAGTACCCTAAGAAGTAAACCACCCTGGGCAAGCAAGTGCATTGGTAGCGAGTCGAGGAGGTTAACGTGAGTAATCGATGCTGGGTTCAATCGACCGCCCTTGGTGTTGTTTTGGCAGTCGGGTTATTGGCGCCGGCGTTCGCCGCGGCTCAGGCACCGCCCAGTGCCCCCGCGAAAGCCACCGCAACAGGTGCTGGCTCGAAGACACAATCGAGTGCAACTGCAAAGACATCGGCCATTCCGCGCACCGCCGACGGGCATCCCGATCTGCACGGCTACTACAATTTTCTTACGGTTACGCCTTTGCAGCGCCCGGCCAAGTATGGAAATCGGGAGTTTTTGACGCCGCAAGAGACGAAAGACGTTTTCCAGAAGGGCTTGCAATCTGCGTTTGAGCCCCGCGACGGAGATGAGGAGCACTATGGGAACGAGCTATTCAATCCCAATTCCGTCGACTACGATCCGACAACTTTCGGCCTGAGCCCGTGGCAAAATGGGATCAAGCCGAATCCGCGAACTTCGCTCGTCGTGGATCCGCCAGACGGCAGAATTCCTGATATGACTCCCGAGGCCAAAGCGGCAAAGGCCCGCCCCGTGGCGCCTGCCGCAGCCGAGACGGTTGATCTCGCCGGATCGAGGGCGGGAACTGTCGTAGACGGGCAGAGCTATGTCGTCGACGACCACAACGGCGGCGGCGCGGTGCACGCGGACGTTCCGCTGGATTTGGGATACGGCACCACTTGCGTCAGTCCGGGTGGCGGGGCGCCCATCTTCCCCGGTGAGTACAATGCGGATATGTACATCATGCAGACGCCTAACGACGTGGTGATTCAAGGCGTGAACGGATTCCGTGTGATTCCCATAGACGGTCGCCCGGCCTTGACGGGAAACTTTCACGAATGGCACGGAAATGCCGCAGGTCATTGGGAGGGCGATACGCTGGTTGTGGAGACCACCAACTTCCACGCTGGAAATACCTTCCGTGGCGCGAATCCCAAGACCTTGAAAATCACCGAACGCTTTACGCGAATCTCTGCGGAGACGATCGAGTATAAATTCACCGTCGATGACCCGTCGACTTGGACGAAACCGTGGTCGGTGATCCTTCCGTTGAGCGCGGAGAACGGGCCACTGTTCGAGTTCGCCTGCACCGAGGACGATTATGATGCGGTGAACATCCTTGCGGGAGCTCGCGCTTTCGAGAAGAAGGCCAAGGAAAAGGCCAATGAAAAAACAGGAGTTCCGATTTCGCAGAAGTAGTTCGTTGAGGTGAAAGAGGGCGCAAGGCCCCCGCGGCCACCGGATAAGCGTAAACGCGAGCATTTTGGCCGAAAAGTCGCGCGAGAGCTTCAAAGCCTCCCTTCCAAGTTGCCATAGGGATCTACGAACGCTCGAATCAGAAGCGAAAGCCCGGCGACAAATCGCAGGGGTGCTTTTGTGTAGCGGTTCACCAGCCCCGTCATGGCGTATAGCTCCGGTTCTCGGAAAAGAAGCGCATCACCACCGCGCGCGAGAAGTGCTTCAATCCGACGCATTAGGTCGGGAATTTCTGGATTCGGCGACGCGGGGCCCAGAGAAGCCGCCGTGAGACAGAAGATACCGACCGGTGTAGCGACGGCCTCTCCCAACTCCTTGCGAAGTTCCTGAAGGGCCGCAGCCATCATTTGGCCATGAATTTGCGCATGAGCGGCGTCGACATGGCCGAAGTATCCCGGCGCAAGCACGACAGGTCTCTTGTGCAGAAGCTCGGAAGGGGGGCCGGTCTCGCCCTTGGCAGGGAGCCAAACAGCTTCGGCATATCCCGCATGCACCAGCAGCGCCAAGAGAGTTTGATGGTCCCAGCCGGAGAAGGCTGGACATCACACTGAGCTGATAGAGACGCCATTCAGCGACGATGCCTTGTGTCCTCCGTGCCATCGGTGACGCTGAGAAATACCAGGACCGCCAATACAACGATCAACAGAAAGGTCGACATAAGGACCTCCTTTCGCGCCGCTTAATCACACGCAGCGCAGGTTAGGCGATCTCGCGAGATGCGCTTTGCGTCGCCAGCAATTGCTCCGGGCCTTCGAGGTGATCTCACATAGCACCCCAGCGCTTCGCGTCGTCCACAGCCGGGGCGCTGAAGGAGCCTACGGCCAGCTCTGGTTTCGATCTCGTCGACAAAGCCGGATACCATCACGCTTCTCCTTTTACTCCATGGGAACGTTGGCGCCTGCGCCCGGTTCGTTTTTGGCGAGCAGGAAACACAACAGAAACATCAGCGCGCACGTCACGGCGAGCAGCCAGTAGACATCGACGTAAGAGATGGCTTGAGCTTGAGCAATTACCGTGTTGTACAGTCTGGCAATGGCCTGTTGGTGGGCCGAATGCGCGCTCAGGCCGACATGCGTCAGACGGTTCGTCAAGCCTGCTACGGCTGCATCAAAGCGGGGGGAGCGCGTGTACTCGGCCAAGACGGACTGATGGTACTGGCCTCGGCGCGCAAGCAACGTGGTCACAGCCGAAGTTCCTACGCTCTGCCCGATATTGCGCACGAAGTTGATCAAACCCGCAGCAGCGTTGCTTTTTGACTCAGGCAGACCGACATAGGCAGCCATCGTGAGTGGGACGAATAGGAATCCTATCGGCAGGTACTGCCAAACGCGCAACAATGCGGCAGCGCGAAAACTAATGAGGAGATCGATGCGCTTTGAGGTGAGATACATGGCCATCGCGAGTGTGATCCACCCGAAAGCGAGAAGGTGCCGGGCCTGGAAACGCGCCGCGAGGCGGCCCACCACAGGGGTAAGAAATAGTAGAAGAATAGCTGCACCCGAAAGAACCATGCCTGCTGTCTCCGCCGTGTAGCCCATCAGCGTTTGCAGGAACTGAGGAAGAAGCACAGTAGAACTGAACAGCACGATACCAAGTACGAACATCATCAGACTGCAGCTCGCAAAATTAAACATCTTGAACAGATGTACATCCACAACGGGTTCCTTCTGGAACCACTCCCAAATGAGCATTGATATCAGGCCTACGGCGGCGATAACGATCAGAGTGGTGATGAAGCGAGAACCAAACCAGTCGTCTTCTTGTCCTTTATCGAGCGCAACCTGAAGGGCACCTACGCCGATCGCGAGGAGGCCAAACCCAATGTAGTCGAACCTTGCCGTGCGCCTGTTCGTGCTCGACATGTAGGCTGGATCTTGAATTAGCTGAGAAACCAGCAAGACGGCCAGGATACCCACGGGAACGTTGATATAGAAAATCCAGCGCCAGGAATAGTTGTCGGTAATCCAGCCGCCCAGCGTGGGGCCGATTGCCGGGGCACAAACGATCGTGACTCCATATAGTGCGAAGGCCAACCCGCGTTTCTCCGGAGGGAAAGTATCTGCGAGGATTGCCTGCGTCATCGGCTGCAGCCCGCCGCCGAAGGCGCCTTGCAGCACCCGGAAAAGAAGCAAGAACCCGAGGCTCGGCGCGAGACCGCACAACAACGAGCTGGCTGTAAAAAAGGCGATGCAGGTCAGAAAGAAACGCTTACGTCCGAGCCAGCCAACGAGGAAGCCGCTGATCGGAAGCACAATGGCGTTTGACACCAGGTAGCTTGTCAAGACCCACGTACTCTCGTCGTTGCTCGCCCCCAGGTTGCCTGCAATGTGCGGAAGGGCCACGTTGGCAATGCTGGTATCGAGCACTTCCATGAAGGCAGCCATCGAGACCACCACGCCAATGAGCCACGGATTCACTTTTGGCGACGAGCCTGCCTGTTCAGATGTGAGTGTGGCTGCGGTGCTCATCGCACCCTCACTTCCGGTTCGACCGATAGCCCCGGCTTTAGCAGTGCTTCCGCGTTGAACTGCTGTCCCACAGGACGCTCGAAATCGATTCGCACCGGCACCCGCTGCACGACTTTCACATAGTTACCGGTCGCATTTTCGGGAGGCAATAAGCTGAATACTGAGCCGGTGCCGCCGCCCAGATTGGTGACGCGGCCTTTCCACGAGTGGCCGTATGCGTCCACCTTGACCTCGACTCGCTGACCAGGGCGCATGTGGGCAAGCTGCGTCTCTTTGAAATTAGCGGTCACCCAGACATCATCGAGGGGCACAAGATCGACCAGTTCCTGTCCGATACTCACGTTCTGGCCCACTTCGACGCTTCTCTTGCCGACGATTCCCGTCACGGGAGAGCGGATCACCGTATAGCTGAGGTTCAGCTCTGCTTGGTCAAGTTGAGCTTGTCGCTGCAGTACCTGGGCGTCGGCTGCCATGGCATTCGCTCGAGTCAGCGAAACCTGCTCGGGCGCAGTCTCCGCAGTCTTCACGTCGTTTTTTGCCTGCAAGAGTTTCCCTTCAGCTTGCTGCACGGCTTGTTCGGCGGCGTTCACGCTTGCCTGTGCCGAGACGACTACGGCTCGATTTGCCGTTGCGCTCGCAACCGCCTGGTCATACTGCAGGCGAGAGATATCCTCTTTCGCGACGAGTTGCTTGGCGCGCTCCAGGTCTGCATCGCTCTTTGCAGCGTTTGCCTGAGCCTGGGCGAGGACGCCTTTCGCAGACTCATAGTTCTGTTCAGACGCTTTAATCGCCGCCTCTGCGTTGGACACCGCGGTTGTGGCCGAATCCAAATTGCTCTGAACCGTTACGGAAGTAATCGGCACGGTCCAATGGGAACTCGCTGCTACAGCTTGGGCGTCAGCCAGATTCGCATGAGCCTGTGCGTCAGCGATGTCATAGTCCTGAGGATCGATGGTCACCAGCACGTCCCCGGCGTGAACCAACTGTCCCTCAATCACGAGTACCTGTTCGATATTCCCGTTAATTCGGGCGCTCAGCTGCATCACATGACCGTCCACTTGCGCATCATCGGTATCTTCGAAACGGAAGGCATTCCACACGAAATACCCGACTGCCATACTCACGACCATCGCAGCCAAGATCAGCAGCAATCTTTTGCGGCGGGTTCTTGAGTGTTTGGCGGGTTCCTGCTTCGACTGGGAACCGGGCGCGTCGGACTCCACAACGGTCACTGCTCGCTTTGGATCAGCGTCGATGGTTTGAGTGCTATTGCTGTGCGGCATCACTTTCCTCCTAGATACTGTTCGTAATTAGTGCGTGCTACTCCAAGAGAGCGAGCCAGCGAAAGCTTGGCGAGATTGTGGTTATAGAGGCTGGTGATGTATTGATCGTTCGCGCTGGCGAGAGACTGCTCGGCCTGAACTACCTCGACGCTATCGGTCACACCGGAAGTAAAGCGGTCCTTGGAACGAGCCAGGTTCTCATCCGCGAGGTCGACGTTTTGCTTCGCTACAGTGACCTGCTCTTTCGCTGCATTGAGATTGAGAAAGGCCGTTCGCACGTCATAGTCGACTTGTCCGCGAATGTTTTCGGCTTCGGCCTTCCGCTGTTGCAATTCAGCCTCCGCCTGCGTGATGTCCCCTTTGATCCGTCCTCCGGTGAAGAGCGGAACACTGATCCCGGCCTGAAATGTGAAGTCTCCATGCGAATGACCGAATGTGGGCCCAATATCGCCGTAGTCGCCATTCACGGCAACTACGGGATACCGCTCACTTCGCGCAGCCGAAAGGGCCTGCGCGGCTGCCTTGTCGGAATCGAGAGCTGACCGGAAATCGCTGCGCGATTTGTAAGCGACGTTCAGCGCATCTTCGACGGTGGGCGGATTGATTTCCGAGTAGGGGAGTTGGTCGGCAAGGTCGAATTCTTGCCCGAGGGGCAGTCCGATGGCGCGTCCAAGAGCGAGCTTTGTGACTTGAAAAGTGTTGCGCGCGACGCTGAGGTTGTACTCCTCGGTGTGGAATTGCACTTCGGTGCGTGTCGCCTCGATTCGCGGGGCTGCCCCGGCCTGGACTTCATCGAGCGCCTGATCGTAAAGAGCTCTTGCATTTCGCACCTGCGCCTCTTGGGCCTGAATGCGCGAATCAGCCTCGATGACCTGCAGATAGGCATTGCCGACGGTGAGCGTGACGGCATCGAGGATGTCCTGGTAACTGAGTTGCGCCGCTTGTTCGGCGGTGCGTGCCGCACGAAGACGCTGTATGGATTCAAAGCTGAAGATGGTTTGGCTCGCGGTAGCATCAACCGAGGTATAGCTGAACGGGCCGACAATGTTAGGAACGCCCGGTATACCCTGTAAGCCAAATGTTGCGAGGCTTAGTTGCTCAACGTTCTCTGAAAGTCCGGCACTGACCTGCGGCAGCAGCTTGCTGAGCGCGAGCAGTCGCTGCCCGCGGGCGATCTGTGCGTTTTCTCCGCTCTCAATCGTTGCCACGTTGTAGCGGAGAGCGCGAGTGATGGCATCGCGCAGCGTAAGGTGCAAAATCTGATCGCTGGCTAGACCACTCGGAACACTCCCAAAGAGTGCACCGGCCTGGCTTGTCCCAGAGCTTGCGGCGGGATACTGACCGGCAGCCGGGATTACACAGGAGAGAATGAACGAAATCCCCAGAACTGCGGGGCGCAACAAACGGAGTCGAGTTAGCTGATACCGAACATCCCCGGTCATTTCTTCTCCTCCTGAACATTTCTGCGAATCTTGCGGGCAAGCCGTTTCAAGACCTGCTTAGTGAACACGCCGGAGGAGCGAAACCTCGCTCCTTCTTTCATAAGCTCAAGAAGTACGTTTTCTCCATCCTCGGTGATAACGGTGAGCCCCTTCACATCCACCACGAGCTCGCGACCATTCAGTTCTGTCGCCGCCTCCCGCCATACGCTTGCTAGCTCAGAGGCCCATGGGCCGATGAGCTTGCCCTCTACCATCAGCCGGCGGTAATTCGGAGTGTCGAGAATGGAGATTTTCAACATTGCTTTTGCCCGCACTCGCAATAAGTGCAAGGCCCGCACCAGACTTGCGCGGCCATAAGTCGCTGAATTTTAAGGAGAAGAGCGCCGGCGTCGAAAATGTTGAAGTTGAAAAAGTCGAAAAGGTTGAAACTGTCGAAGCGATTGGGGAGGGCTATGACAAAGAGGCGGGCCGCAGATCAAGCATACTGCTTCGCATAAATGCCAAATTTCTTCATTCGAGAGAGGAGAGTCGTGCGGTTCATTCGCAGACGCGCGGCTGCACCATCGGCACCACCCACGCGCCCCCTGCATGCAGTCAGCGCCTGTACGATCTCATCGCGCTGCTTCCTTGCGTATTCGTCAACGACGCTGCTTTCGTCGCTTCGCGAATTTGTTTCTTCTCTAACCGCTTGCTTGACCTTATGCAGGCCGGGATGCAGCGACTCTTCTGTACTCGTTTTTCGCAGTTCTGCGAGCGGAGCCTCAAGTGACTTACCCTTCGTGAGGAGCACGGCTCGCTCAATGAAATTCTCGAGTTCACGGATGTTGCCGGGCCACTCCCAAGCCGTCAACCCCTTCATCACGGCCGCAGGAACCGCTTCGATGCTCTTCTGCATTTCCTTGGCGAACTTTTGGACGAAATAGCCGACGAGCAGAGGAATATCTTCTTCACGGTCTCTCAGGGGAGGAATGCGGATTGGAAAGACATTCAACCGGTAATACAGATCGCTTCGAAATTCCTTGTTCGCAACCATCTTCTCCAGATCGCGATTCGTAGCCGCTACCAACCGCACATTCACCTTCCGTGTGTGCGTGCTGCCAAGGCGTTCAAATTCCCGTTCCTGTAGAGCCCTCAGCAGTTTCGGCTGAATCTCAGTCGGGATGTCTCCCACTTCATCCAAAAACAAAGTGCCTTGATCCGCGAGTTCAAGGCGCCCAACCTTTTGGTTTATGGCCCCGGTGAACGCGCCCTTCTCGTGACCAAACAGTTCACTTTCCACCAGCCCGGTTGGGATTGCCGCACAGTTCAGCTTCACGAACGTTCGCTGTTTGCGACGGCTTCGATCGTGAAGCGCGCGAGCAATCAACTCTTTTCCCGTTCCCGTTTCGCCGAGCAATAGAACAGTAGAATCGCTCGGGGCAGCCGTTTCAACGAGCTGCAAAACGTGCTTTAGCGCCGGGCTGTTCCCAATGATCTGCTCAAAACCCATCTCGCTTCGAAATTCTTCTTCCAGATAGACCTTCTCCTGGGCGAGCTTGTCCTTGAGTTCAGAAATCTCCCGGAACGCTAACGCGTTTTCAACCGCGATTGCTATTTGTCCCGACGCCCGGTTGAGGAAATCGACGTCTTCCGGCGAAAAAGGAGTCACTGTCGTGCGAAAAATCGACAGAAGTCCGAGGCCCCGGCCGCGATTTACAAGTGGAATACTACACAAGGCTTCGATGCCCTCCGCAGTGGCGATGTCATATGCGTCAGGCGCGAGTTCGTTGCGTACCCGCGCGTCGACGACTACCGGTTTCAAGGTATCCATCGCTTTCTTAGAGGCGCCGCTTGGTGTAACAAGCGACTCTTCCCTGGCGACTCCCTTGCCGTGCGGAAAATCCATCGCAAATACCCTATATTTTCCAGACGCTGCGTCGGGCAGCGAAACAGCTACGGCATCAGCGTGTATGACTTCGCGTATGTTCGCTGAAATCGCCCGCAAGACCTCCCGCAAGTCGAGGCTCGACGTGATTCTGGTGGTCAGATTGAGGAGCAACTCAAGCCGCTCGTTTTGTCGCCGAAGTTCGGGGTCTGTATTCATGGCCTTATGCCAAGCATCGCCCATTTGCTAGGCTGCGATCCAAATGATGGTCGATCCAACAGAAATCCTACAGAGTGGACCCCTCATTGAGACAAAGGTGTGCATCACAGCCTCCTACGAAGGGTATTGCTCCACTAGATGCGAGGCCTGGGAGAGAAACGTCAAGGACCAGGCAGTTCGGGACAAGCATTCGTGGGTTATCGAGGAACTCTTGTGCGGATGCGAATGTCTCCGGATGCCAGCCTTCGCGTTGAATCAGGAACTGCAGCGACTCACGCACAGAGATGTCGTCATCAACAACGAATACGATGGGTGTTGCCGGCGTCATGGGTGACGACTCCAATTGGCCAAAAGGGCGCGCAAACCTGATAGTATATTCCCAAATGCGTGAGAGTTGCCGATCGCTCACATCCCTCGAGGCGATTCGCAACAAGTCAGGCAATGACTCCCGCACGGATTCATCATCATCCGCTACTGCCACAAGTGGATATTCGCCAGCGATCTTTTCTCGCCTAACCTTGCTGGTCTTGCCCGTCGGCGATACTCTTGCGCAGTGCAACCCCTTCGGTATTCCATCAACGTCACATTGGACGGGTGCTGCGATCATCGTGCAATACCCGCGGACGAGGACTTGCATCGTCATGCGGTCGAGAACCTCGACCGAGCCGATGCCCTCCTCTTTGGCCGGGTGACTTACGAAATGATGGAGGCAGCGTTCCGGCCGCCGGCGCGGACAGGAGCGAGGCCTGATTGGATGGAACCTTTCGCCCAGACGATCGACCTGGCAAAGAAGTACGTCGTGTCGAGCACCCTGGACCGGGTAGATTGGAACGCGGAACTCGTGCGCGGGGATCTAGGGACGGCAGTTCAGCAGCTCAAGCGGGAGTCGGGTAAGGGGCTGTTCGTGGGAGGCGTCAAGCTCCCGCTGGCGTTGGCGGAACTGGGATTGATCGATGAGTACGAGTTCGTGGTGCACCCCAGGCTAGCGGGACACGGGCCGACGTTGTTCGCGGGGCTATCGAAGCGTATCGACTTGAGGCTCGTGAGCCGGCTGGAGTTCGGTTCGGGGGCGGTGGCGATGCGGTATGAGCCGAGAAGGTAGCCATTGGGCTTGTTAGCCCGAGTCGGCCGCATCGTGGAACAACTCGGGCCGATCCGGTGGAAATATTCCGATCCGACCCTCCACATCCGCCGTAACGTTGTCTTTGCGGCAGGCCACCAGGTGCAGAATGTTCGTCAGGAGCTTGTATAAGGGAGCCGCTATCGCTATTTTTTGTGGGAATAAAAATCCTAGCTTGTGAGTCTTGCCAATAAGAGCCCAAATACACGACACCGATTGGAGAATCGGCCGAAGATGCCAGAGCGATTCGAGCAGGTGGTGCTGCCGCATCTTGACGCGGCCTATAACCTCGCACGCTGGCTCGTAGGTAACCCTGCCGACGCCGAGGATATCGTGCAGGAGGCGTCTCTTCGTGCGCTGCGGTTTTTTGACGGTTTTCGTGGTGGAGACAGCCGCGCGTGGCTTCTGAAGATTGTTCGCAATACCAGTTATTCCTGGCTGAGAAAGAATCGCCCCGCACGGCTAGCGGATGAATTTGATGAAACCATCCACAGCGACGAAACGATGAGCGAAACTGCCGAATCCAAACTGCTGTCGTCGGCGGAGAGCGAGCGCGTCAGGAAAGCGCTCGAAGAGCTGCCCCTCACGTTCAAGGAAGTTCTCGTGCTGCGCGAAATTGAGGGGCTTTCTTACAAGGAGATCTCAGAAGTGACAGGAGTGGCGATGGGAACGGTGATGTCCAGCCTTTCTCGCGCGCGCCACCGATTGCGCGAACAGCTCGGCACTATCTCGGGAAGGGGGATCTGACGTGGACTGCACGCTCCATCGGCATTTGCTGGAGGCATACCTCGACGGGGAGCTTGGTTTTGAACGCTCTCTGGAAGTGGAAGCGCATCTGGCGTCGTGCCCCATCTGTTCCTCGGAAGTACAAAGCTGGACAAATATTCGGGCGGCACTGAAAGAGCCGGAACTGTATCATCGTGCGCCTGCGCACCTGGAAGCCAAGCTTCGTAAGCTGCTCCCTCAAGCTCAGACTCAAAAGACGCCCTGGTTTCAACGGTCAATCTGGGCTCTCGGTGGGGCCGCGTTCGCAACGTCCGCGCTGCTGATTTCTTTTGTGATCATGCGGCCCGCAGCTCCTTCGCCGGACCAGGATATCGTGGTGAGTCACATTCGGTCTCTTATGAGCGACCACTTGATGGATGTCGTCTCTACCGATCAGCACACGGTGAAACCGTGGTTTGATGGCAAGTTGGATTTTGCGCCGCCCGTGCAAGACTTCGTTGCAGACGGATACCCGCTAGCAGGCGGCCGCCTCGATTATCTGGATAACCGGAAGGTTGCGGTGCTCATCTATCATCGGGCGCTGCACATCGTTAATGTTTACGTCTGGCCGGCTCAGGATAACGGAAGCTCAGCGATAGACACCCAAACGATTAACGGATACAACGTCGTTTCGTGGCGGAAGAATGGATTTGAGTTCCGTGCGGTCTCAGATCTGAATGCCGCGGAACTTCGCGATCTCGCACGGCTCTTCATGCCCTAACACTTGCAAACCTTGTCCCATCAAACTCCGCAACTCAGACCTTCGAGGCCCCGAGGACCCCGCACCACCGACACCTAAGCAGCCCACCAAACGGGCCGCTTCTCGGCGCGCGGTCCACGCAGCCGCACAAATCCCCCGTCGCCATAACCGTAGGGTGCTCGACTTTAGATTTTTTGCGTTCCCGGGAATATTTCGAATTCACATTGGGTCATCTCCTGTGACGGCACACAAGGACGCAGTTCGAGAATGTGCCAATAGGAGAGGACACACATCATGTCCGACTACATCAAAGAGAATCTGAATAAGGACGGCATTGACCGCCGCGGCTTTTTGAAATGCATGGCCTGGGCAGGCACCGGCACGCTGTGCGTGTTGCAGGGGGGCGTTCTGAAGTCCTTCGCACTGGGCGACGTGCTGCAACAAAAGATCGGCAAGATCAGTGGCGACCTGAGTTTCGTGCAAATCAGCGATAGCCACATCGGATTCAACAAGGAGGCGAACCCGGACGTGACCGCGACGCTGCGCGAGGCGATTGCCAAGGTCAACGCGCTGCCGACGCCGCCATCGTTCGTTCTGCACACGGGTGACCTCACGCAACTGTCCAAGCCCGAGGAGTTCGACACTCTAGCGGAATCGCTGAAGAGTCTCAAGACCGGCCGCATCTTCTACGTTCCCGGAGAGCACGACGTGCTCAGCGACAACGGCCAGATGTTTCGCGAGCGTTTTGGCCAAGGAACACAGGGCGATGGCTGGTACAGCTTCGATCAGAATGGCGCCCATTTCATCGGCTTGGTCAACGTGCTGAACCTCAAAGCCGGTGGACTGGGCAACCTCGGCGACCAGCAGCTCGAATGGCTCGAGAAAGACGTCTCCGGGCTGAAGAGCAGCACGCCGATTGTCGTCTTTGCACACGTCCCGCTGTGGGCGATCTATCCGCAGTGGGGCTGGGGCACCGATGACAGCGAGCAGGCGCTTTCTTACCTCAAGCGATTTGGCTCCGTGACTGTTTTGAACGGACACATTCACCAAACCATGCAGAAGGTGGAAGGAAACATCACGTTCCACACGGCGTGTTCGACGGCGTTCCCGCAACCGCAACCCGGCATGGCCGCTTCACCCGGCCCGATGAAAGTGCCGGCAGAAAAGCTACGCAGCGTGTTGGGGATTACCGATGTGAACCTCGTTCGCGGCAAGCACACCCTGGGCATCACTGATTCCTCTCTGGCGTGATCCCGGAGTACATACGAAACGGAAAATTCAATATACAAGAAACTTTCAAAGGAGAAAGGCCGATGAAGAGCAAGAAAGCGACGTGGATTTTTGGGATGACGGCAATTGTGGCGGTGGGTTTCGTCTTGATGGTGGGCACCCGGAAAATCCGGGCGGCTAGCCCAGGGGGCCCTCCCTCAGGAGGAATCGAAGTCAAGATCGATAACTTCAGCTTCGGCCCCATGACCATTACGGTGGCTGCGGGGACCACCGTCACCTGGACGAACGATGACGATGTGCCACATACGGTGGTGAGCGACGACAAGACCACCTTCAAATCGAAGGCTCTAGATACTGGCGAGCATTTCTCTTACACCTTCTCCAAACCGGGCAAATACCCTTACTTCTGCTCGGTCCATCCCAAGATGTTGGCCGAAGTCGTAGTGCAGTAATCCCGGTGACCAGATGAACCCTTTCGACCTGAAGGCCGCGCTGTTCGCCCGGCACGCGCAACACGTGGTGCTGATCCACTTTCCCGTTGCGCTGTTCATTGCCAGCGTGGCCTTCGATGTGATCGCACGTTTCACGCGCAGTCGCTCGCTGGCGCGGGCGGCCTACTACAACCTGGTCGGAGCGGCGATAATGGCGCTACCCGCTGTGGCCACAGGCGTTCTTGCCTGGCAATTGCAACTGGAGGGCGCAAAGCTCAAGGGCAATCTGCGCTTGCATCTGGTTCTGGGTGCCTCCTCCGCCGTCCTGATCTGGATGCTCGCGTGGTGGCGAAGGGACCAAGAGCGGAGGGATCGCGACAGTCTGGCGGCTGGGTATTGGGCGGTCGCATTTCTCGCCGTCCTGGTTGTTGCACTAACAGGTCATCTAGGTGGCATCCTGAGCGGGGTGGAAGTACCAAACTGATTTTCTCCTTTCCTCAGAGTGAAGGCGATCTGAGGGCAGAGCCGCCTGCTCACCCGGCAGGCGGCTCGACGATCGGCTGAACAGTTCGTTGGCGTCGCTCTCAGGGTTTTCACCCCCTAGCGGCGGCAGCCGTCCCGCGATAGGCAGGCGCAAAGACGTCCTGCACAAATGCTTCAAAAGAAGTCGGTGTAGTGTTCTCCCTAGAACGCGGCTCCTCCGGAACGAGAACTCCTGTGTTGATGGCCTTGAACATCTCGATGTACACGGCCGCTTTCTTCGGCGTCATGCCCATTTGCTCCAGCACCTGCTGCACCTGGTCGTAGGGAAGCTGCACGTAACGCAGATCCGGTTTGCCAATGCCGCGCGCAATCGCCGCGGTAACTTCCGTCATGGATAAGTCCCGTTCGCCAAGCAGTTCGCGGGTCTGTTTGCCAGAAAAATCCAGGTCCAAGAGACGCCGCGCGGCGTAGTCGCCAACGTCGCGCGTCGCGGCCATGGGCAGCTCCAGGTCAGGTCGCAGTGCATGCCCGAAGATTCCCATCCCCTGAATCATGCCGATCGCCGCCAGATTGTTCTCCATGAAATACGCAGCGCGCAGGTGCAGAACGTTCAAACCGCTGATCGCGTTTAGCTTTTGCTCCGAAGAATGCAGCCCCGCGACTGGCCCGGTGCCTTCCGGAACCTGCGCTCCGTAGCTGCTCAGGTACACCGCGTAACGCAGGCCGGCCTCCGTCACGGCCTTCGCGATCGCATCGCTCTCTCGCTCCTGGTCTTCCCGGGAGGTAATAGGCGGCAACAGCAAGTATGCCGTGAGCGCGCCTCTGAAGGCTTTGGTGAGCGCAGCCGCGTCGCTCACGTTGGCCGCGAAAGCTTCCGCACCTTGGCGCACAAAGCGCTGCAGTCGCCCTGCGTCGCGCCCCACGACGCGCACCTTCTTATGCCTCGATAGCAGGGTGTCGGCGATGATCGAGCCGGTGTTCCCGCTCGCCCCCAAAATCACATACATGCCCTCCGTTGCGACGTCCACCGCGTTTTCAAGGCTGTTCATATTCGTCCCCCCCTTTTTTAAGTACACCGATCCGCTCCGTTTCCAACATGGGTTTCCCGCTCATGCTATGTGCTTATAAGAAGCACATAGCGATGCGAAAAAATCAATGGCTCGCTCGACGGATTTCCCCAACTACATCGGCGAGGGTTATCCCATCGAGAGTATTCTCGAAGCCGGCCTGCGCCTTTTTTAAGACCGACGACATGCATCCCTTAATGTTGGAGCTGATCGGGCATCTCTTCTCCACCGGATAGGTGTGAATAGCGAATGTCGGAGGCGCCGCGCTGGCGCGATAAATGTCTAAAAGCGATATAAGCTTAGGAGAGCGCGTGAGTGTGCTGGCCCCGTTCTTACCGCGAGTTGTCACGATTAGGCCCGCCTTCGAGAGTTTCGAGAGAGACTTCCTCACGAAGGTAGGGTCTGCGTTCACACTTTCAGCGAGTGTTGCCGACGACATTTCCTTGCCGTAAAAAAAACCAAGTGCTGCCATAATGTGCGCTGCAACCGTGAATTGAACGCTCGTCGCTGGCATCGAAGTGTCTCCTACTAATATGTGATGTTACGAAGCACAATTAGGTTGCAATCTTTGGATGCCGGCTCCAAGACTCCGAATCGAATCTCTGAGGTACCACTCACGCCTCCTGCTATTAGTGCATTCTGAGATCAACTGGCAATCGCGGGAGATGGACCGTTTCTATTCCAGCGATTTGAATTCGACCGGACACCGGGTAGCGTTGAGGACTGTATGGCAAAAGACTCTCCGACGAGCAAAGGCTCCTTACTTTCGGATTTACGATTTGCGATCCACGTGCCAGCCTTGCGGAGTGACGATTATTCCCGGGTTGCAGACCACCCGGAAGGTACCCAGACCAGGCAATACAAGCGCGTTTATGGTACGAATATCTTGAGAGAAGGATCCACCGAGAGCCTACTGGACCAGAGCATTTACTGTGCGTTGAATTGTTTGTGGAGGCTGTCCGAATGCCCGGACGAACGAACGCCGCATCCGCTCGCGATTTCCAAAACCGTTCTTCCTGGCAATTTCGTCGGCGGAGAAGCGGCCTGCCTCCATCATCAGCCGTGCAGATTCGACGCGCAGCCGTTCAATTGCCTTCGCGGGCGACTGTCCCGTTTCCTCCCTGAACAGTCGGCTGAATTGCCGCAGGCTTAGAAACGCGACGCGCGCCAATGCTTGAACCGACAACGGCGCGCTCAAATGTTCTTTCGCATAAGCGAGCGCGGTCTGGATGCGATCGGATTCCGCGGCCAGATCCAACAACGTCGAGAACTGCGACTGCCCGCCCGCACGACGGTGATATACAACCAGTATTTTGGCGACCACACGAGCGAGGTCGGCGCCAAGATCGTCTGCCAACAGAGCCAGCGCAAGATCCACTCCCGCGCTCATCCCTGCCGATGTCCATATCGGTCCGTCGATCATGAAGATGCGATCTTCATGGACCGCGATCTTAGGGTAGCGGCGCTGCATTTCTTTAGCGTGATACCAATGGGTGGTTGCGCGTCGACCGTCGAGCAACCCTGCCTCTGCGAGCACGAGCGCACCGGTGCAGATTGAAGCTATCCGCCGGCTTCGATGAAAAGCGGATCGAAGATAGTTCAACAATCCGGGCGTAGCTGCCGGGGCTGAAATGCTGCCCGCGACGATGAGGGTGTCGAACGTGCGGCGTTTGAATGACGAAGTCTGAATCTTGGATCCCAGCGAAGTGGCGACCGGTCCACCGTGCTCCGAGAGAAGCGTGACTTCGTACGCGTTCGATCCAATCTTCCAGTTTGCCGTTTCGAATACACTCGTCGCAGCCAAATTCATCGGCGAAAAAGCGGGATAGACGATGAAGCCAATTTTGCGCATCCGATTTCTTCGATCTTAATGTAAGCACCTCCGCGTTGTAAATGGCCGAAAAGGTTGCATATCTGACCGTCACGCCATCGTGTCCGGAACATCTGAACAGTGAAATTGAAGCGCGAATGCATACGGCGGGACTCAAAGGAGAGGTATATGCAAATGAAAACAGACAAGGCAGGAGAAGTCACCGCACAGACGACGAGGACCAAGTTCGATGGGGTCCTAGTGACTATACGCTCGCGTAAGTCCTTCTTCGAGGTTACTCAGGCGATTGAGATGGCCCTGCCGCGCTTCCACATCCCCAAGCTGATGGAGTACGTGACGCACGGGGACCGCGCGGGTGTCGAAGCGTACGTCGACTCCACTTCGAAGCCCTTCTCAATCTTCTGGGATTTTGAACAGGGTTCCACAATGCGCCTTGCTGGGATTCCCATCGAGTCGAAGTTCTACCTCATCGGGAACGCTGTCATCGCGCGGGGCCTGTTCGAGTACAGCGGTGCCTCCGGTCTGGGCGCTCCCGTGCGCATCTGCGTTTCCCAGCGGGACGGGGAGCAGACACGGATCGATATGGACGATCAGTTGTCATTTTTCAGCAAATTCCCAGAGATGAAGCCGTCGTCTGTGCCCGCTCTGCTCAACGAAAAGCTGACAAAGTTCTTCCAAGAGATCGCTGCGTAAGAAGGCACGACGGGACCAGTCCGCGGCTTGTGGCTGAGAGATTTTCTAAGCTCCCGAGTGCGCTGAACACGAGGGAGAACCGCCATAGCGCCCGGCGCGGCGGTGTCGGTCAAGCGCGGGCTCGCGCAGAGTGTGCCGGTCAATTGAGCTGAAGGCAGAAAGAGAGGAAATACATGGAGGATCCAGCGAAATGTGAAATGAACGCCTGTGGAGGTGACGGCGGCTGGCACCGAGCCAGGCGAAGGTTGCTTCAAAAACGGGCAACGTTGATCGGGAAACTGCATCGCAAAGAATCCTTCCCGAGGTTCGAAATGCAGCTGACTGTACTTTGTCTTTTCGCTGCGCTTACAGCGGGCGCTCAAAGCACGACTGAACACCTGCCTGTAACGGACGCTGAGAAAATTGCAGACGCTCTGAGGGCCGCACCAAACTTCATAACCGACGGCGCGACTATCGTGGATCATCCAGCCAGCAAGGGCGGCGAATTTCGAGTTCTCCGTAAGGGTACTAGTGAATGGACCTGCATGCCGGGGCCACCACCCGGCTCCAAACATGACGACCCGGGATGTTTCGATAGAGTGTTCTTTCAGTGGATAAAGGATGGCCTGGAAGGCAGGCCGCAGCACATCGATAGACTTGGCGTTTCCTACATGTATATGGGCCAGTGGGTGCCGGGCGCGTCCGGCGGGGAGTTTCATGTGGGACCCCACATAATGGTGCTTAGTCCTCATCCAGAAGATCTACAGGGTTTCACTCGCGGTGGGCGGGACGGCACATACATCATACATTTGCCCGGCCCTGACCAGGCCGATAAATGGTTTTTAGTTATACCGATTCAACAAGCAGATAAGCAGTGACGGTGTGATGCATCTGTCGTCCAGCCAGAATGAAATTCTAATGAAACGTACCGAAGGTGCTGCGCGAGAAACGAAGATCGAAAGGCTCTACTGCGAACGAAGGTGGGGACGTTTACATGAAAGACAAATATAAGGCGGTGGAGGTATCTGAGCCGGGCGTGCTTCGAGTCGTGGAACGCGAAATTTCCGCGCCCAGACCCGGCCAAGTCCGAATTCGGGTGGAAGCATGCGGAATCTGTCACACCGATTCCGCCACGGTCACGGGCGCGTACCCGGGGGTGACACTTCCACGCGTTCCTGGGCATGAAGTGGTTGGCCGCATTGAAGCCTTGGGCAGCGGAGTGTCCAAATGGAAAATCGGTCAGCGTGTCGGTGTCGGCCTCATTGCCGGAGAAGACGGTGTGTGCGAACCGTGCCGGCGCGGAGACGCCGTGAATTGTGAGAACCCAGTGGTATCGGGAGTAACCGCCGATGGAGGATTTGCCGAAGTGATGATCGCTGAAGCTCGCGCCGTCGCTTCTGTTCCGGACGAACTCACATCCGCAGAAGCAGCCCCTCTCCTCTGCGCAGGAATTACGACCTACAACGCTCTTCGCAACGCGGGCTTGCGCGGCGGAGATCTAGTCGCCGTGCAGGGCATCGGTGGCCTTGGGCACCTTGGCGTCCAGTTTGCGCGGCACATGGGGTTCCGAACTGTCGCAATCGGCCGCGGGCGGGACAAGGAGAAGCTGGCGAAAGATTTGGGGGCGCACGTCTACATCGATACTTCTGCCGACAATCCCGCAACGGTACTGAAGCGTATGGGCGGGGCCAGAGCGATTCTCACAACAGCCACCAGCGGCGATGCGATGGGCCCACTCGTGTCCGGGCTCGCAGTGCGCGGCAAACTCATCGTGGTTGGTGTGCCGCAGGACCCGATCCAATTGAATGCGTTCCCACTCGTCTTCGGAGGGCGATCGGTTTACGGCTCGCTGACTGGCACGGCGATCGATCAAGAAGACACCCTTGCCTTCAGCGTCCTGGAGAATATCCGCCCGATGATCGAGACAGTCCCCCTGGAACAGGCTGCGGAAGCCTATGCACGCATGATGCAAGGCAAAGCACGGTTCCGGATGGTGCTGGTTACAAAGGACGGAGTTGCTCAGAGTGCACCGCCAGTAGCATGACGGCAGCACGTGGTGACGATTTTCTTAGGGGCGGATGCACGAACAGGCTTCGACGATCAACAGCAATCCAGTCACAAAGACGAGGAGATCAGTATGCCATTGAGACCCAAGAGAAATGAAGGTGCGGAGCCACAAGCCACCTCGACTCAGGCGGACATGCCAGAGGCTTCGGTAGGGAACATGGTGAGCGTCGAGCAAATTAGACTTCGCGCATACGAAATTTATCTCGAACGCGGTGAACAGCCGGGCGGTGAGTTGGACGATTGGCTCCAGGCCGAACGTGAACTTGAAAGTGAACCGCTTTCACGGGCGCAGGCGGGCTAGGAATTCATCGCCTCAAGGAGGTTATATGAATCCAGTGAAGCGGATTCCTGGTTTACTCACACTTTCGGCGGTCCTGCTATTCGTGAGCGGAACGAATCCGCGAAGGGCGACCTATGTGCAGGTGGCTGATCACAGTTCCACGACGGACGCCAGCGAGACAACCCAAGCAAAGATATCACGGGCGATGTCGGTCGGACCGACAGACATAGCGAAGTCAGCAAAGATCGTTGACACAGATGCGCGCGGCAACACCGTCGTGCTTGCGCGAAGGAAACAACGGCTTCACGTGTATGCCGGGAAACCCGAAAGTTGTTGGGGAACCGCCTATGTGTGTTGATGTGCCCTCGATGCAGTGGTTTGCTGATGCCAAGGCTCACAAACCGAAGCCGACCAATATGGTTCCTGGCATTACCTACATGCTAGCCGGCGCGACTCAGCGCAGCGATTCAGATCCCCATGACATGACGAGCACGCCCATCGCGGTGGGTCCACACTGGATGATCATGTGGCCGTTTGACCCGAAGACCACCGGACTGCCGACCACACACAAGCCGACCGGCGCCTACATCATGTACGCCGGGTCGCCCTATGCCCACCTCCACATTATGGGGCGTCCCTGAAGCAAGGAGAGCAGCAATGAAAGGAATTTGGATCGAAGCATCACAGCGAGCGCTCATAGCACGACTCCGCGCTAATAACTGGTGAGCGAGTGATGCAATGTTGGAGTCTCTTGACAACCCGATCTGGTTCGCGCTGACTACGGAACACCGGAGCCTTGCCCTGCTCGCACGGTTTTGCGCGACGATATCTGCCGGATGTTTCACCGCTGGCAGCTTTGCTTCATCCCACGAACGACGCATTCGGCGATTTACAACGGCTGATCAGTCCCGGCGAACGCGTCGCGCTCTTTACCGCAAGTCCCCTCGATGTGCCCGGTGGATGGCTCGTCGACCGTTCTCGTTGGATCGATCAGATGATTTGCGGGGTTTCGCTGGAGCGTCCACATTTGTCACCGGTTGCACTAGGCACAACCGATGTTCCCGAAATGCTTGCGCTCGCCGCTGCCACCGAGCCCGGCCCGTTCTTGCCCCAAACGATCCTGATGGGAAGGTATTTCGGGATGCGCGCGAGCGATGGGCGGTTGGTCGCGATGGCCGGGGAGCGATTACAATCCCCTGCATTTTCGGAAATCAGCGCGGTGTGCACTCATCCCGAATTTCGCGGCCGTGGATATGCGCGGGCCCTCGTGGCGTTCCTTACAGCCCGGATTCTGGCAGCGGGAAAGACTCCTTTTCTTCACGTCAAGTCTGAGAATGGCGCAAAAGCGGTTTATCACAAAATTGGATTCCGTTTACGTGCCGCAATGTACCTGACCGTGATTTCCGTTTGCTGAAGGCGTGTTCGAAAGGAATTGACAGTGGCGACAGCTAAAAGCCCCCTGTACAAGTTGAACAATGGAATCAAGATGCCCGCGCTTGGACTTGGCGTGTTTCGTAGTGAGCCGGAGAAGACAGTAGCTGCGGTGAGGTCGGCGGTCGCAGATGGATACCGGCTCATCGACACGGCTGCGGCCTACATGAATGAGCAGCAGGTTGGAGAAGGCGTCCGCTCTTCCGGCATCTCTCGCGAAGAGATCTTCGTAACGACCAAGCTCTGGATAAGCGACTATGGCTACGACCAAACCTTCCAGGCCTTCGATCGAAGCCTTCGCAAGCTAGGGCTTGATTTCCTCGACTTGTATCTGCTTCATTGGCCGGTCCCTTCCGCCTTCGAGGCAACTGTCGACTCCTACAAGGCCGCGATAAAGCTTCTCGCGGATGGCCGCGTTCGGGCGATCGGCGTGTGCAACTTCAGGGCTAACGATCTCGACAAGCTCATAGAGCAAACCGGGCATATTCCTGCGGTCAATCAGGTGGAACTCCACCCGTTCTTCAATCAACGTGAACTTCGTAAGGCCGATGAAAAGCGCGGGATCATCACCCAGGCGTGGTCTCCCATTGGCGGCGTCAAGCGCTACGGCGCAAAGGCCTTGACGGACGGGGCGCAAGACCCTCTCTTACATCCGACGGTCGTTCTGCTCGCGAAGAAGTACGGAAAGACTCCTGCACAGATTATCCTGCGCTGGCAGATCGAGCTGGGCACTTCTCCCATTCCGAAATCCGTGCGCTCGGAACGAATTGCCGAGAACATCGACATCTTCGACTTCGCGCTTACGTCCGAGGAGGTTCAAGCAATCAACGCGCTCGGTACCAGCGAGCGCGGCGGACCAGACCCGGAGCAAGTGAATCCTCAAACCTTTTCGATAACCATTCAGGACTAGATCCTCTCCCAAGAGATGTCCAGGGATCTCAGCATAAGAGCAATACAGATGTATTTGTGGCGATACGAGGAGCGCCGAGGATGAACCACCGCGAGATAGAGGCAAATGGAATTTCCCTTCATTTCGTAGAGGAGGGTCAGGGACCCGCAGTCATCTTTTGCCACGGCTTCCCGGCGATCTGGTCGAGTTGGAAGGCTCAGATGGAAGGAGTAGCTAGAGCGGGCTTTATGGCCATCGCCCTCGACATGCGCGGTTACGGAGGAAGTTCTGCTCCTGTGGAAGCAGAAGCCTATACGCCGTACCAGACGGTTGGTGACCTCGTGGCGATACTCGATGCGGCCGGCGTTGCGACTGCATCCGTCGTTGGCCACGACTTCGGTGCCAGCATTGCATGGAACGCTGCGATGATGCGTCCGGATCGCTTCACTGCGGTGTGCGGCATGAGCGTTCCGTTTCGGCAGCCGGGTGGTCCGAGCTTCCTGGACAAGCTCCGCGCCGCTGGAAAAAACCAGTTCTACTGGTTCGACATGATGAGGCCGGAGTCGGATCAGGCCTGGGCGGACGCAGCGGTTTCAGTTCCTGGCATGATGTACTGGACTTCTGGCGAGGCACCGGAAGCAAGCCGATGGAATCCCTTCGATCCATCGCGCGGGCTGTTGCGCCCTGCTCCCGTGGTTCTGCGAACGATCGACTCGACCTACATCAATGATGCAGTTGCGGCCTTCACGCGCACCGGATTCCATGGAGCCCTGAACTACTACCGTGCGATCGACCCTTTCACACGTAACTGGGCCGCCTTCGCAGGGGCCAAAATTCGGCAACCATCCATGTTTCTGGCAGGCACACTTGACGGGCTGAACGTCGAAGCGCAGCCAAGCCCTGAGCCGATGCGCAGTAACCTTACCGATCTTCGTAGCTTCATCTTGTTGGACGGCGTCGGGCATTGGCCACAATTGGAGGCCCCGGATGCAACGAACGCGGCGCTGCTCGCATTTCTACGGAGCCTCTGAACTGTGGCGGCCGAACTCCCAAGTGAAGTCTGGGCGCAGATCAGTCTTCAGAAGTCGGCTTGTAGGAAGTGATCGCGATTACTCCTGATTGACGGGCAACCACAAGTAATTGGAAATTCCACAAGGTGTGCATCATGAAACTGTCTCAATTTAGGGGTTCACTCCGAAGTTTCGTGGCTGCGATTGCGTTCCTCGGTCAGTCCTTCAGCGAGCTGAATGCCCCTTTGGATCACCAGCGGGCACCACGCCAGCGGTCAAGCTGGTCAGATTTGGGACATGCCGCCGTCGACGAAGAGTTCAATGCCCGTGACGTAGCTGCTTTCGTCGGAAGCAAGGAAAGAGACCACCTTGGCGACTTCGTCCAAAGTTCCCGTGCGACCGAGGGGTATGTTGACCACGGCGCTGTCCGCGTATTGTTTGATTTGTTCGTCAGTCAGGCCCAGGGAATTGCGGTAGCCCGGAGAAGGAATTACGCCAGGACTCACAGCGTTCACGCGGATTTTACGGTCCTTGAGATCCGAGGTGAAGGTGCGCGCGAAGGACCGCACCGCCGCTTTGGATGCGCTATATACACTGAGCGCGGGCGACCCTGTGACAGAAACGATCGAGGCATTCAGAATGATGGAGCTTCCATCCTTTAGCAGCGGCAGGGCCTTTTGTACGGTGAACAGTAGGCCTTTGACGTTGGCGTTGAATGTCTTGTCGAAATGTTCTTCTGTGATTGTGCCGAGGGGGCCAAATTCCCCAGTGCCGGCATTCGCGAATAGAATGTCGATATGCCCCTTCTCCTGCTTTACGGTGTCGTATAACCGGTCAAGATCGGCGAGATTGGAAACGTCGCCCTGCACCGCGGTAACGTTCTTGCCAATCTGTTTCACTGCCGCGTCGAGTTCGTTTTGACGACGGCCCGTGATAAAGACGTACGCGCCCTCGGCGACGAAACGTTGCGCCGTGGCGAGGCCGATTCCGCTATTGCCTCCCGTGATGACGGCTACTTTTCCATCCAATTTGGCCATGATCTTCTCCTTTGCGATTTCCCGGCTGTCTGATGATACTTATGTACCGCTGAGTATAGATGTCCAGGCTGGTGGATGGTTGCAACAATTGTATCGACCGGTATGGAACGGGCATCAAAGATACCTATGAGACCGAAATCCTCACGGCGCACGGGGCGTCCCCGCTCCTTCGATATCGACGAAGCTCTGGACCGTGCGTTGCAGGTGTTCTGGCGAAAAGGATATGAGGGCACGTCTCTGTCGGACCTGACCAAAGCTGTAGGAGTAAACCGCCCGAGCCTCTATGCCGCCTTCGGCGACAAGAAAGCGTTGTTCCGCAAGGCACTCGATCGTTACCTGGCCGGGCCGGCGGCCTATACGCAAGAAGCACTGAAGGAACCAACCGCCCGCGCGGTCGTTGAACGATTGTTGCAGGGCGCCGCCGATTTGAACGCGGCGCCGCGCAATCCGGGCGGATGCCTCATGGTGCAGGGTGCGCTTGTCTGTGGCGAGGCGAGCGATTCTATCCGGCAGGAACTGGTCGCGTGCCGCGCGGCGGGTGAGGCTGCATTACGCCGGCGCTTCCAGCGCGCCAAATCGGAAGGTGACCTTCCGGCCGATACAGATCCGGCTGATCTTGCGCGCTACTTGGCATCGATCATCTACGGAATGGCAGTCCAGGCAGCGGGTGGAGCTAGCCGCGATAAATTGCAAGACGTAGTCGAGATGACGTTGCGATCTCTACCGCTGTGAGACAGCGCCTTTTCACTTTTGCTCGCAATGTGTGGATCGCGAAACTGTCTCACTTTAGGGGTTCAGTCCACTGCTTTTGCTTAGACTGCGGTTCTCGCGGCTCTTTACGCGGATTTCGGTTTCTGAGCGACAGCTTCACTCTTTGCTTGCATCGATTTCACAAGGTCAGCCGCCGACGCTCCTTCGAGCGAGAGTCCATGGCCAACTTCTCGCACAATACGTTCTTTCAAGGGTTGAATGAAATGCACCCGCGTGTTGCGGCGCGCCACTTCCGGAGCCTTCAAGTACAACTCAGCTAGTTCCCGCGCACGGCTGAGCGCCGTACCGTTTGGTACAACTTCGGCAACCACTCCCCATTCATACACGGCACGCGCCGTCAGCGGCTGTGGGTTGAGCAGGAAGGCCTCCGCTCGTCCCGCTCCAGCGCGATAACTCCACGCCGTGAAGATTCCGTCACCGGGCACTATGCCCCCCGCGAAGTGCGGCAGGTCGTGGAAGGTCGCACTCTCGGCCGCCACGATCACGCTGGCAAGCAGCGCGTATTCCGAATGTACGTGGGCGCGTCCCTCGATAGCCGCGATCAGCGGTACGCGAATATTCACTATGTTTTCGACAATCTGGGTGCCTTCGTCGTGAACCTGGCTCCAGACGCCGGGATCGGCGACGTTGCCGAAGGATGCAAAATCGATACCAGGAATGAACTCCCCGCCTGCTCCAGTGAGGATTACGATCTTGTTCGCTCGATCTTGCGCAATCCGGTAAAAGGCATCGACAAACTCCGTATGGTCTTGTGCCGTGAAGATAAAGGGTCCACCGTTACTGTGGAATTGAGCAACCAACACACCGTTGATATCTCGTGTCAGTTTCAGGCTGCGATAGTCACCGAGGTAGTCATCTTGACGTTGCATAGCATTCTCCTCTCTCTTTTTGCTTCCTCGAATTGAACCACTCTTGCAAATTTGCCGGGGTCCAAAGCTTTATCCCAAGGAGACTAGAATGGTTGTTGCCTGGATATTGCGGGAACACTCGCCAATAGAAAAACCAGTCCTTCCGCAGTGGTGGGATGGGTGAAAATCGCGTCGCGGAGCACGGTGTAGGGCAATCCGCCCACCATTGCCGTCTGAACCGCCGCCATCATTTCGCTCCCCTCAACGCCCAGCACGGTGAATCCCAGAATGCAGTCGCTTTGAGCGTGAATGAGCATTTTCATGAAACCGCGTGTTTCTCCAAGAGCCACGGCTCGCAGTACTGCGGCCATTGGCATCTTCGCTAGGCGATATGCGATGCCCCGTCGCTTCGCTTCAGATTCGTTCAAGCCGACTCGTGCGAGTTCAGGATCGGTGAACATACAGAACGGTATGAGGCGGTCTCGCGTAGTGCGGCTGCCCCCATTCAGGTTGTCGCGGACCACCCGGAAATCGTCGTAGGCCACGTGCGTGAACTGCGGGCTGCCCGCACAATCGCCCATCGCCCAAACGCCCGTCGCGCTGGTCTCCAAGCGGTCATTCACTTTGATATACCCAGGCGCATCAAGTTCGACTCCTGCTGTTTCCAACCCGATCCCCTGGGTGTTGGGCGTGCGTCCGGTAGCGATCAGCAGGTCGGTCCCCTCGATCTTTTGTTGCCCGTGGCCGTCTTCGGCAACGACTCGCACCTCCTGACCTGAGAGTCCGCCCACTTCGTGCACTCGCGTGTCGAGCAGCACTTCGATTCCTTCACTCGTGAAATTCTCCAGAAGGGCTTGCGCAATGTCTTGATCTTCAGCGGCGGCGATTTGTCGGCCTCGCTCGATGACGGTCACCTCAGACCCGAAGCGGCGCAGGGCCTGCGCGAGTTCGAGGCCAACGTATCCTCCACCGAGCACGATGACGTGCTCCGGCAAACGGTCAAGATCGAGAACTTCGACGTGAGTCATGGGTTTTGCAACCGCTAGGCCCGGAATGTCCGGGATAACAGAGCGCGAGCCAAGGTCAAGAAAGACACGATCACCCGCGATCATTCGGCGGCCCCCCTCGTTAAGGTGCACCTCGACTGTCTTGGGAGCCACGAACCGGGCTTCTCCTCTGATCAATTCCGCTCCGGTCACCTTGAAGCGATCGAGATGAACCTGAACTCCGCCCTCGACCATCTTGCGCTTGCGATTCAGGACGCCCTTCATGTCCGTAGACACTGGTCCAGTTTGAATGCCGTACTCCGTGCCGTGACGAGCGAACCAATTCGCTTTTGCGCTGCGAATCATGTTCTTGCTGGGCAAGCACGCAATGTTCGGACACGATCCGCCAATATATTTCCGCTCCACAACGGCAGTTCTGTGGCCCGCCTGCGCCATCGTCCACGTGAGGTGCTTTCCGGCCTCTCCACTTCCGATGACAAGAATCTCGTAATGTTCTATGTCTGGCATTATTCACCTCCAGGCTGGCACGACTCGCACATCAGCCTTTGTCGGCGCGTTCGTGCCTCGAGAAGCTCGCGTCCGCGAAGGGCTAGGCTGACCCTGAGCCGCTTCGGTGCAAGCGTTTAGGGAAAAAGCGCTACTGGTTGCCCGTTCAGCCGGGGAAATCGCACGACGGCGCCGAGGCATCGACCACTCGCGAAATCGAAGACTATCCGTCGCCATTGACACCCGCCGCGCTTGTAACGAGGAGAGGCACTTAATGGCATTCGAAAAGACCGGTGCGGAGTTCATTTACGAGGTCGTATTCTTCTGGGTTCGTTTCCCCTAAAAACCGCATTGGAGGAGCGCTTTGCGTCGTGTTCACACTGGTTTCCTTTCTCAAAAGGAAGTGGCCTCACTGCCGACCTTAAAATCCAGGGTAGCTCCACAGTTACCGCGAATAGCCGCTCAGCCGAATCGCGTTCTCATTTTGTACTTTCAACAGCGCCCCGGACGGTACATCGATGCGATGGCCTCTCGTGAGCACCTTGCCTTTTGCCCCAGCGCCACCGACCCACTCTGCAGCGTAGATGCCTCCGCTGAGCCCCCCGTCCTTTTTTGGCTCAGATATATGGATAGGATAGCTAACGCCGCGGATAACAACCTGCGACGCGCAAAGCCCCAGTTCGGTGCTTCCACCTCCACCGGGACCCAAGAAGGCAAAAGAAAGCACCACCAATTCAAGGCGTGAGTCTTTCGGGATCAATACGTTTCCGTTCTGATCCAGGATGTCTTGCGCAACACTCGCATCGTAGACCGTGTCCTCAGATGCCCTGTCGGTTTTAATGACGCCATTGGTCCGTATGATGAATGGCGTTCCCCTAGGCACTACCCCTGGGTCCGAGGTGACTATCTTTCCGGACGACGCTTGTGGCGACGAAGAAGGATCTGCCTGCACCGTTCGAATGCTACTGCATAGAGCCAGAACGCTAACTGCACTAACGATGAGAATGTGAGTCTTCATAGCTTCCCCCTTTGAATTGACGTTTGTTCTCTGTTTCCCAGTTGTTCCGAACGTCAAGCTTGGCCCTCAAATCCTGTGTTGGAAGATGCAGCGCTTGTTGTTGGCATGGTGAAGCTTGGCGCAGTACGGGGGGGCGCCCTGGCGAGCCCGAAGAAACACTTCAGCGGCTGCCAGCATGCCTAGCGTCGGTGCGATGAAATAGATCCAGAGAGTGTGCCAGTAACCTCCGTAAGCGGCGGAGCCAAAGGTTCGCGC
>Ga0206836_10042_pt1 | contig 38281 bp, 33 predicted proteins | sample Alteio_BWOrgCont_28_FD_152871 | JGI IMG/M metagenome (GOLD analysis project Ga0206836, IMG submission 152871) | Enriched cells from forest soil in Barre Woods Harvard Forest LTER site, Petersham, Massachusetts, United States -... | ecosystem: Environmental > Terrestrial > Soil > Temperate forest >...
TCCGGTGGGCTTTGCCGGTATCGATGGCTTTTCCGATGGCTTTTCTCCCCACGCGCTTGTCCTAAGCTGATTCCTGCGTGACGGCATTCTTATGCATTCGGCCAGGAGAGTCGCAGATTCGGCTCTCAGGGCGGATGCGATTTACCGCAATCAGAATAGGCGTCTTGGTATTCTGCCAGCGAGGGGAAGGGGGCGCAAGGTGGGGACAATGACGGTGTGCGAGCCGCTTATTGCCGAATTAGAGGTCGCTTAGGCGTTAGCGAGTCCTAGTCCTCGGCACAGCAGAAGTGACAGGAATGTGACTTGACATGGAGACCGATTAGGAACAGCCTCTCCAGCCAGATGGCCGCGCTGTACCCTTGGGCTGCCAAAGCGGGAGAGGGCGGGCAGGACTGGCACCCAGGGGAAACCGGAGTGGGAGTCCCAACTCACATTTGCTGATCGCAGCGAGCGGCCAAAGGAGAGGCGACGATGGATTCGCGAACCGGGGTTCGATGGGTCATCGGTATAGGGTTCTTAGTGATAGTTGTGGGATTGGTGGCCGCAGACAAAGACAGAAACACGATTACCACCAGGCTTAGCGGGCTGAATGAGACGACGGCAACCATCCAGACAAAAGCGAGCGGTGAATTCAAGGCCACCATCAGCGAAGACGGCAGCATGATCACGTATGAGGAGACTTGGCAGAATCTCTCCTCCGAGGTAACCCAGTCGCACATTCACTTCGGGCGGCCCGGGCTCACCGGGGGCATCGTGCTTTGGCTGTGCTACAACCCCGATAAGACGCTTGTGCCACCGATTACTCCGCCGACAACTGTACCAACACCTCCGATTTGCCCGACGGGAAACCCAGCGACCGTCACCGGCACGCTCACCGAGGCCAACGTGGTGCCGTCCGTAGCAGCTCCCGCCGGCGGCCAGGGAATCGACGCCGGAGCGGAGGGTTTCGCGGAGATGGTGAAGGCGATCCGGACGGGTTCGGCTTACGCGAACGTGCATTCGGTGGATCATCCGTCGGGTGAGATACGCGGCCGGCTGCCCGGCTTCTTCCCGCGATTTCAGCCAGGCCCGGACAAGAACCACCAGGACCACGACGACGGCGGACACCAGCACTAAGGAAGAGTCCTCAAGGAAAAACCCCCAGCGCGCCAGAAATGGCGGCGCTGGGGGTTTTTCTATTTCGGCTGGGGGAAATTGACTTCGTCGAAGACGCGCTTGGCGAATTTGTAGACGGCCGGGCTATCGCTATTGCGGCCGTAGATGGAGTCGCCGGTGATGCCGGAGAAGGCCAGTTCGGTCTTCTTGCCGTTCTTATCGGTAATGGTGATCTGCACGGGCGGCTTGGCAAGCTGCGACGAAACCGACGCGGGAGGATTGTCGTAGACCTCGTCGGCCTGATCGTCCTGAAGCTCATCGACCAAATTGGGGCAAGCGGGCGGCGCGGCTTTCTTATCGGCTCCAGAAGGTTGCTCGAGAACGAGGCCGGAATCGCCTTTCACGCAGGCAAACGAACCGTTCACATTGCGCACATCGAGGCGGGTGGCGTCCGCGGGCGCGATATGGACGATCTGCTTATCGCGCAGATCAATATATTTATCGTTCAAAATCGAGTAGAGATTTTCGTTGATCTGAAAGACGCCGGGCTGCGCCAGATTGCGCGCGTAGTAGTCGGTGCCTTCCTGCTTCCCTACCTCGAGCGAGACGGATTTGCCGCCGGCAAGCTTGGCTTGGAAACGGATGGCAGGCTTATCGAGGCCATATTTGGCGAGCGAGCCGTTTGAGTCGGTGACGTAATGGGTGATTTGTCCGCCGGCAACGGAGCTGAGCAGCGCGTCGATCTTGGCGTGGTCGCCGGGAGCGACGCGGGGCTTGGCGAGGGTCCACGTGTCGCCCTTCTTCGTTCCCGCGAGTTCGCCGGAGGAGTTCACCAAGTCGAAAAAGTTAGCGTCGGAAGCGGGGACAGTGGTGAGGGATTTATCGCGGAAATCGTCGGGCGCCTTGTTACTGCTGCTATAGACCGCGTCGGACATGAGCGAAACCTGGCTGCCGTTATCGATCAAAGCGTAAATGGAAGAGGACGAGAAATCCTTGGCTCCGAAGCGCATTTGGTGGCTCGTGCCGTTCTTCAGCTTGAAATCCACCGTTACAGCGGGATCCTTCAGGCCAAAGGAGCCAAGGTTGTCCGGCGTGGCCGGAAAGGTGCGGTCCACGCTGGCGTAGGAGAGCGCGCCGGCGAGGCCATCGAGCGCCGATGAATCGGCGCGCTGGGCGCGAGGCTGGGTCATATACCAGCCGTCGCTCTTGTGGTCGAAATCCATGGTCGTGCCGGCGCGCTGAATCTTGATCTCCTGCACATCGGCGGATGTAACGGAGGTGAAAGCGGGCTTGGAGGCTTCCGAGGTTGAGGCGTCGCTCGCCGGGGTGTGCTTCAAATCATAAAAATAGACGAAGGCCGCCAGGGCCGCGGCCAGCAGGAATACGATTCCAGTGCTTCGCTTCATAGCCCTACCTCACCGGCGCCGCAGCCAGATGAGCGCGCCGGAAATGACCACCAAGCCGGGCAAGAAGATCATGCTGGCAAAAAACAGCTCGCGCTGCTGTGTTTCCGTGAGGATGACGCGGCGGTTGGTGGGATTCTTGGGCCGAACCGAGATGAGGTCTTCATCCTGCGCCAGCCAGTTGACGGTGTTCAGGAAGAGATCGCCATTACGCTGCAAGCCTTCCCACTGGTTGCTGGCAAAGGCGGAATTGCCGATGACCACGAGACGGGCGCTCTTGCTATTGTCGCCCGATCCGCTGTGGCGCTCGGCGGCGACGCCGAGGGAGAGCGGCCCGGCCTGATCCTTGGCCGGGTCGTAGCGGACCTCGTTGGTCTTCAGGTTCGGGACGGTGAAGCTGCGCGGCGAAGTCTTGAGCAGTTCGATGCCCTCAGGTTCGCTCTTGTTCTTATCGGCGATGGAGACCGTGCGCGCCAGATTGAAAAAGGTCATGGTGCCGGTGAAGTTTTGGGTGATGGGGCTCGAGCCGTAATCCACGACGAGAGGGACGGCCGGGCCGGTGCCAAAAAGGCGGCCCACGCCGCTGGCGTCGATGACCACGTTGCTGCCGAGGGCGATGTTCCAGGACTGGAGAATTGTATCGACTTTGGGATCGGTCTCGGGATCGAGCAACAACAAAGCTCGGCCGCCACCATCGAGATAGTTCGAGATGAAGCCGACTTCCTGGGGGAAGAGAGACTGCTTGGGGCCGGCGTCCACGAGAACGTTGCAGTCGGCGGGCACGCTTCCGGAGGTGACGAGATTGACGGATTTAGTGTCGTAGCCTTCGCCCTTGAGGGCCTTATCGCCGCCCTCGAGGCCATCCTGCTGGCTATCGGCGAGGGACTTCTCGCCGTGGCCCTCGACGAAGCAGATGTTCTTCACGGTGTCGCGGGTGACTTTGATGATGGCGTTGGTGACGTCCTGTTCACCGGTGCCACTGAGGGTTTCGTTATGGGCGCCAGCGGAGACCACGACGTCGTTCATGTGGGTGACGTTATATTGTCGTGCGACATCGGGCTTTTCTTGCGGATCGATTTCGCGGTAGTGCACGTGCGTGCCGGCGTTGGCGTATTCGTTGGCCAAATCCTTGAACGCGGCGTCCGGCGTGCGCGCGAAGCGAATGATATCGACATCCTTCTTGAGACCGGCGACGGTGCGCTTGGACTCATCGGAAAGCGTATAAAGCTTTTCGCTGGTGAGATCGAGGCGCTTATGATGGCGATAACCGAGAAAATTAACGAGCCCCAGGACCACGACTACCAGCAAGGTGATGGTGAGCGCATTGGCGCCGAGGCGCGATGAGCGCACGCTGAAAAAGGCCACCATATCGCGGTAACTCAGGACGAGACCGGCGAGGAACAGGACCCCGCCGCCGATCAACAGGATTTCGCTGAGGCGCGTCCACTCGCCCTGAGTGGAGTAACGGACCAAGCCGGCCGCAGCCAAGGCAAGACCGAAGGACGCGAGCCAGCGGCGCTCTCGTTTCCAGTCCAGCTTTACAGGCATTTCTCCTCCTTATGCATCGTTACACAATATGAAAACAAAACGTCACAGCGGCGGCTAGGGTGAAGTGTCATCAGGCGCGCCGCCAGCGCATGGAATCGACGCTGCGCACGGTGAGAAAAATTCCGAGCACGATGAAACTCAAGTAAAAGATCACGTTGGAGGTGTCGATTACGCCGTGCGTGAAGTCGTCGTAATGGCGAAAAACCGAGAGATATTGGACGCCCTGGGCCCAAGCGCCGGAACCGGCGTTGCCGCCGAAATCGACCACCCACAGCAGGAGAATCGCGCCGAAGCTCAGGATCGCAGCGATGAGGGTACTTTCCGTGACGGAAGAGAAAAAGGAGCCGAGGGCCAGCAGCGTGGCGCCCAAGAGCAGGACTCCAAGATAGTCGCTGCCCAGCACGGTCCAGGGCGCGGTGGGCTCGCTATAGTGCAGCATGTAGGCGAAGCCAATCGCGGTGGGCAAGAGCATGATGGCGAGCAAAGTAAACGAGGCGAAGAATTTTCCGAGGACGATCCCCAGGTCGGTGACGGGCGAGGTCATCAGCAGTTCCATGGTGCCGCGGCGCCGCTCCTCCGAGTAAACGCTCATGGTCAACATCGGCGTGAGGAAAAGCAGGAGCGTGGAGATTACGCCGAAGAAATTGCGCATGACCGCCGAGGGCACATCAATGGGCGCGCCGCCGAACTGATCCTCCAGGCCGGCTTCGAAGGCCTGCTGAACGATCACTCGGAGCAGCTGATTGAAGAAATAGGCGGCCAGCACGAGAAAAACGGCCACGATGATGTAAGCCACGGGGGAAACGAAGTAGTGGCCCATCTCCTTGCGGTAAACAGCGTACATTCCTTTCATGGCATCCTTCTCCTAAATTCTCGCCTCAGTTGGGACTCTTCGAAGCGTTCTCGGACTCTTCGTCGGTGGTGAGCTCGAGGAAGATCTCCTCGAGGCTCAGATTGACCCCGCGCAATTCATATAGCGGCCAGCCTTTGCCGACAATCTTGGCGGCAAGCTGGCTGCGGATCTCCTGTCCGGGCGAAACTTCCACCAGGGCGGCGACCCGGCCATTGCCGGCCGGTTCGGAGGTCACTTTGCGAACTCCCGGCAATTCGCGGATCGCCGCGCAGACGGCATTTTGGTCCGCGGCGACTTCCACGCTGACGTGCTGGCCGCCCTTGAGCTGGGTGGTGAGATTGGCCGGGGTATCGATGGCGGCGATGCGGCCGCGGTTGATAATTACCACGCGGTCGCAGGTCATGCTGACTTCCGGGAGGATGTGGGTAGAAAGAATGATGGTATGGCTGCCGGCGAGCCCCTTGATGAGATGGCGGACCTCGATGATCTGCTTGGGATCGAGACCGACGGTGGGCTCGTCGAGGATGATGACCTCGGGATCATGGACGAGGGCCTGGGCCAAACCGACGCGCTGCTTATAACCGCGCGAAAGGCGCTTGATCAGCTCGTAGCGCTTATCCTGAAGATTCGTCTTGACCATGGCGTCGTCGACGCTGGCGCGGCGCTTTTCCGCAGGGACGTTTTTGATGCGGGCCACGAAATCGAGATAGGCGGCAACCGTCATATCCAGATACAGCGGCGGATTTTCGGGCAGATAGCCGATGCGCTTGCGGACCTCCAAGGAATCGTTGAACACATCGAAGCCGGCGACCTGCGCGCTGCCGCTGGTAGCGGGCAGAAAGCCGGTCAAGATACGCATGGTGGTGGTCTTGCCGGCGCCGTTGGGGCCCAGGAATCCGAGAATCTCGCCCTTGTTCACCACGAAAGACACGTGATCGACCGCAGTTCGCTCCCCGAACGATTTCGTCAAATCCTTCACTTCAATCAACGGTAACCTCCGAACGAAAACATGCGCGAAACCAAAACGCGCAATGATTCCAAGCGATGCTCCCTAAATGCCGCGATACTTCCTTTATTGTAAAGAAGCAAAACGAAAATGGAAGTCATGCCGTGAAGAGCGCTAGCTCGTCACATTTACGGCAGAGTTCATTCCGACCGCACCTAAAGATAGACGCAGGACCGAAGAAAATGGTTTCCAAACGCTGTGAAGGCCAGAGGAGGCCACACGAGGCGGCCAGGCGAACAGCGTCGCGGCGGAGCGGGGGTTGATGCGCGGAGGGTTCAGCATGTGGAAAAAGCTGTGAAAAGGTTGTGTGTAAAACCGTACAGTTTTCACAACCTGTACCTTAGTACAGGGTGCCTTGGAGATGAAAAAGACCGAGAATTGAGGAGTGGGACCTAATAACGTGGACTCATTTGAAGGACATGATCAAGACGAACTTAAAAGGAAGCTTGCGAATTTTCTCAGCGACCGCGGCACTCTCCTGCGGCGTGATCGTGGGGGGGCACTTTCTCAGGCAACTCGGGGTTAGTTTCAATCCGGCGCTCCTGGCCAGTGCAGAGGTCATCGCGGCGCTGCTCGGTTTCACCATCGCGGCAAACATTTGGGTGCGATTCGACGGAACCGGGGATCGCTTCGCTCTGCTCGTAGGCACGGCTTTCGGGTTGGACGGCTGGATCCACCTGACCGCTATTCTTGGCCTTCGCGGGGAGCTGCTGAGCCGGGGCCTAGCGATGAGGGTCCCGCTCTACTGGATGGCGGGGCGAACCGTGCTGGGCGTGCTCTTGCTAGCGGCGATTGGGCTGGAGAAATGGCTACCGTGGCCAAGGGAGCCCAGGAGAACGGCTTTCGCGGTGCTCAGCGTTGTGGGGGCGATCGCGGGGCTGACCGGATTCATTTTCCTGCTGCTGGGGCACGGCCCGCTTATCCACTCGGCCAGCCGGATACCGCGCCCCTGGGACCTGGTGCCCGCGGGAATGTTCCTGGCGGCGGCCGTCCTTTTATATCGGAGCTCCCAGCCGCGCACGGCGTTCGTAATCGCACTGCCGTGGGTGGCGGCAATGAACGCCGCCTGCCACCTGATCGCTACACAATCGGCGCAGTTGCTGGATGCGCCCGCCTTCGCCGCGCAGCTTTTGAATTCGCTGAGCTATACGGTTCTGCTGGGGGCGACCCTGGTGGATAACGTGCGGATTTTTGGACAAGTGCGGCATCGGGCAGCCAGCGACAGCTTGACCGGGCTGGCCAATTACCGCCGCTTCATCGACGCGCTGCAAGGCGAACTTGAAAGGTCCGGCAGGACCAACCGGTCGTTTTCGATTCTGCTGATGGACCTGGACAGGCTGAAGGAGATCAACGACCGCTACGGACACCAAACGGGCACACGAGCGATTTGCCGCGTGGCTGAAGTCCTTCGGCAACACTGCCGGGCCATCGACACGGCCGCGCGTTACGGAGGCGATGAGTTTGCCCTTTTGCTGCCGGAGACGGGCGAGGCGGCGGCGCGGCAAGTGGCCTCCCGGATCAAAGGCCACCTCGAGGCGAGCACCGAGCAACCGAAACTGACCGTGAGCATCGGAGTGGCCACGCACCCGCGTAACGGCACTTCGACGCAGCATCTGCTGGAGGCCGCGGACCTGGAGCTTTACGCGCATAAGGCTTCGCGCGGGCGCAAAGTACATTCGTTCTGAGCCGCCGGCAGGGCGTTTACCCCTATCCCCTCTCGAAGCAGTTCGCATCGTATGTGCAACCGTCGGAGATTGCGTACAAGCCGTTTCGTTTCTGGTGAAAAAGAGACGCTCGAAAATCAATGAGGACACTACTGGCCTGTAAGAGTATAGTTCGCCAGCCGCTCGAAAGGCAGGCCCGCTGAAGATGGGGATCCTGATGATCCGAAAGCGGAGCATAAACCGCCGGCCTGCACTAAACATCTCGTTCAGCAAGGCAATTTCCCTTTTCGCTTTTGCTCTTGCGTTTTGCGCGGGCGCGAAAGCCCAAGACCGCACTTGCAAATCGATCCCCGCGGGCCAGGAGTTCTGGATCCGACTGACCGAGCCGGTCTCGACGTACAGTTCGAAGCTGGGCGCACGCGTCGCGGCCATGATCATCGATTCGCCACGATGCGGCGCCGCTCCCATCTTCTCAACGGGGACCGCCGTGGAAGGGCGGATCACCTATGTGCGCAGAGTGGGATTGGGCTTTTGGCACGGGTCTTCCGCTATCGCGATCAATTTCGATCAGCTCGTGGTCAGCCCGAACTCTCTTTCCGTAAAAGCCCAGATTGAAGAAGTGGCCAACGGACGGGAGAGGGTGAAGGCGGGCGTTATCGAGGGGGCCACCTCCAAGGATACGCCACAGCGGCTGATGAGCACGCGCCTGCTTCATCTTCCTGAGTGGAATCCCGAATCTTACTGGATCTTTATGGTGCGCCGCTCGGTATTCCCCTTTTCGCCTGAGCCCGAGACATTCCTGCCAGCAGGAACGGATCTGCGATTGAAATTGAAGGCGCCCATGCAACTCCCGGCCGACTTTCAAAGCGCGGCGCAGGAGCAAGACGCAGACGTCGAAGGGACCATTGACGAGGAGTCGCGGGCGAAGTTACTGGCCCTGCCGAACCGCAGTGTGACGGGCTCATTCAAGCCTTCCGACCCGGTGAATCTGGGTTTTATCGGTTCGTCGCAGCAAATCGAGGAGGCCTTTCAAGCGGCGGGGTGGACGTACGGCGATTCGGTGTCGACCTTGTCCGTATTGCGGGAGATGCGAGCGATGAGCTCGCTCAACAGCTACTCCCATCTACCCATTTCCAGGCAATGGCTCGACGGGGCGCCGCCGCAATTCCGGTTCCAAAAAAGCTTCGATAGCTACCAAAAGCGCGAGCACATACGGATCTGGAAGGAAGACACCCTCCAGGACGGCCTCTGGGCGGGCGGCGCAATTCGCGAAACGAGCGCGCAGTGGTCCCTGCGGAAAGGGAAATTTATCCACCACGTCGATGGGGACGTGGACGCGGAACGCGAAAAGATCGTGCGGGAACTCCGACTCACGGGATGCGTGGCGCATGTCTATTACTTGAGACGCGGGCAGATTCCAGAATCGATGCGCACCGCGAGCGGAGACGTGCTTCAGACGGATGGCGGCATGGCGGTCATAGAGCTAAAGGATTGCGAGCCACCCGATGCCGGGGCCATACTGGCTAGCAATGAGATGCCGTCGCGGCCTCGGACGAGGATGGCGCGTTTCGTGCGCACTCAGGCGCTTTCGATTCACGACCTCTGGCAATCCAACGCGATTTACGAGTCGTTCGACATCAGCCGCACCGTGATTCGCACCTTGAAAAACCGCAGGGTCCGCCGCCGCCAACTAGAGGAAGAAGCCCTTCGGGCTCAAGCGGTCCCTGCCGGCGAAACTGCAAAATGCGACACACCGCGTCTGGAAGATCCCCCCGGACTTTGCCGCCAGTAAATACGGCCTGTTCGTAAGTACGGCACGACAGAAGGCCGGCGCCACAAAGAAGGAACTCACCAGTCGGGCCCCCTAATCGACGCTGTTGAATCCGGCGGCTTGCATGAGCCCGGCGGGGGGAACCAGCGAAGCGCCACTCAGGGCAGTCGGATTGAACACCATCTTCTGCACGCCGATGTTGGAATCATCCTGAAAATTGAAGTACCGGTTCACCATCCCATTCGTAGCGGCAATGCTGACGGCCTGGAACTGAATATTGCCGATGGGGTAGCTGCCACCGCCGCCCCGAAGGCAGCCTACGGCGGCGCTATCGCTATAGGTGGGATCAGGACCGTTCTTATGCGGATTGGTGATGCTGAGATTTTGGAAGACGACGGTGGGGCCGTCGGCGTCAAACCCGTGCCCCACGGCGCCATAACTTCCGTCATTTGTGGAGGAGGAGTTTTGAATGAGGATGCTGCCCTGCACGTTGGGGCTTACATCGTTGTTGCTGAGCTCATATCCGGAGAGTTGATTGGAAGCAGAGGAATAGTTCGATACGGTGATGTCCACGTTGGGAGAGGATCCGTTCAACTGCGCCAAGCTGATCAAAAGCCCGGCACCGGCGTTCCCCGTCGAGAAATTATTGGAAATGTGGACATCGGCGACGGTGTTGTTGGGAGTATTGGGCTCGATATCAATTCCCGCCTCGGGGGCGGTGCCGCTGGTATTCGTGAAGTAACAATTGGAAACAAAGATATGCACGCCGCTGATGAGGCTGAAGCCCTGGCGGAAATTCTGGTCGAATACGGAGTTAGTGATGGTGACGTCTTGACTGGGGCCTGCCACGCCATCAGCGACGTAAATGCCGTCGCCACCGGACTGATTGCAGGATATCCCGCTGATGGTTACGCTGCTGGCGCCTTCGATATCCAGGCAATGGCGCCACTCGCTGTGGTCGGAGGGGTGCTCGGCGACGTATTCCGATTTGCGCATCTGAAAGATGACGCTGGCAGCTCCCGCGCCTTGGATGGTGACGTTTTGGGAGGTGATCTTGAGCATCGCGTCGAGGGGTCCGTAACCGGGATTGGCGGTTACCGTGACGCCCGCGGCGAGGAGGAGCTGAGAATTATTGGGAAAGGAGATCGGACTGATGTTGTAGCTACCCGCAGGTACGAACAGGGGCTGACCATTGGCGGCGGTGTTGTTCAAGGCGTTCTGAAAAACGGTGGTGTCGTCACCGCCAAAGCCTGCATTGCCAAATGTGAGCAGACTCACCGGCGGAGCGCTGGTAACGGGGCTGACGGCGCCCGTGGAGCCTACGCTCGTGGAGGCAGCGGACTGGGATGGACTAGCGACAGCAGTTCGGGGAGCGGCATTAGGGTTCGGCTGAGCTCCCCCGCAACCGGAGATACCGGCCAATAGCAGGATCGCTGAAATGAGAACGAAAGGAGTGAGGGCAAGAGGACGGGAGCTTTGGCGGCAACCGGGTTTGGGAATAAGGAGCCTAAAATTTGTCTGAGCGTAAGAGCTTAAAAAATGCACAGCCACCTCAATAGGGAAGTTTCTTGGCCGGGAAAGAGTAACGACGGGCTGCGGCTGGGTGAACTGGTGAGGTGGGCAATAAAAGAACACGCAGGTGGCGCGTGGAGGTTCAGGAGCAGGTACAGTTGATGACTGCCTCAGCGGCGTACTTTATCCGCAAATAACTCATTGGGAGCGACTTAGCAGGGATCTACGCTGACGGGTGAAGCTGCCAAGTACAATTGAGAGCTGCGGGGACGAAAATTAAGTGGTCGAGTGGGGACAACCAAAAGCAGAGCAGAGAGAATCTTTAGGACGGGTGGGAAGTCACTGTTAGCCCGAATTGGCTATAAATAGCTATAAATTCAGGTGAACCTTGTCGATCCATAGGCACAGGAATATTTTGGTCTTATTCTCCTCTTTGGCGGTGTTTACGGTCTGCGGCACGCCGGCGCCGGCGCAAGAGCTACAGCCGCGAACACAAGAACAGGCCCAAAACCAGGCACAGTCTGACGCCGATATTTCGGCGCCCAAAGTTGATGAGAACGGGGGGACAAACGACCGGCTATTCTGGACGCTGCCGAACTTCTTAACCGTGGAGAAAGCGAACCATATCGCACCGCTTACGGCCGCTCAGAAGTTCAAGCTGGTGGCACGGTCGTCTTTCGATCCGGTGGAGTTTCCCTATTACGCGTTCCTAGCCGGCATCGGCCAGGCCGATAACAGTGAAGCGGGCTACGGCCAGGGAGCGCTAGGCTATGCCAAACGGTTCGGTTCGAGCTTTGCCGACGGGACGAGCGAGAATTTTTTCGTGGGGGCCGTTTACCCATCGCTGTTCCGAGAAGATCCCCGCTATTTTCAAAACGGTAAAGGCACGTTTTTACACCGCGCAGGATATGCAATGACCCGCGTCGTGTTAACACGCAGCGATTCCGGCCACACCACGATCAACCTTTCAGAGTTTGCCGGGGCGGGAACAGCTGCCGGCCTTTCCAATCTGTACCATCCCGAAGGCGATCGAGGCGTTTCCAATACGATGAGTACGTGGGCAACGCAAATGGGCTGGGATGTGGTGAGCGACATGGTCAAGGAGTTCTGGCCCGACATCCGCCGCAAGGTGCATCGAGATAAGGGATAACAGAAGAAAACGGCGGTTCTGATTGGAGTGCGGCTCTGTTAAGATCGATTGATCGTCGTTCGGCGATCCGACGGACGGCGAAATCGGTGGAAAAGTCCCGCAAAGTGTCCAGCCCGCAAATCGACGTTGGAATTCGCGGTCGTTAGGGAATCAGCCATGATCTCCCAGAAAAACAGGTTCGGCACGCCGCGCTTATAGGGCGCGGCACGAAGGCGCGGGCCAATCGTACTCGCAGGACCGAAGGGGATGCAGCAAAGCCATGGGAACATTCTGCACAGATTCGATCCGAATGAGGAGAAAGATTATGAAGTTATTTAAGGCAAAGTGGATAGTGGCTGCAGGGCTGGGACTGCTGGCGATGCAGGCGCAAGCCCAGAATTCCGGCGCTCCGGCGACGCAGCCAGGGCAAACAGCGCCGAGCACGCAAAAAGATAAAGTGAGTTATGGGGTGGGAGTTCAGGTGGCGAGAAGCCTGAAGAGCCAAGGCCTGGATATCAACCCTGACCTGCTGGTGCAGGGCTTGAAAGATGCGCTGAGCGGCCAGAAGCTGCTGATGTCCGACGAAGAGCTCAACAACACCATGGCCGCTTTGCAGCAAGAACTGGCGCAGAAAGAGGCGCAAGCCAAAGCCAAGGAAGCCACGGACAACAAGAAGGCCGGAGATACGTTCCTTGCCGACAACGCGAAGAAAGACGGGGTGGTGAGCCTGCCCAGCGGACTGCAATATAAGATTGTGAAAGCCGCCGACGGCAAAAAGCCGACCGACGCTGACACCGTGAGCTGCAACTATCGCGGGACGCTGATCGACGGAACCGAGTTTGACAAGAATCAGCCAGGCCAGCCGGCGACTTTTCAGGTGGGCGCGGTGATCCCCGGCTTCAAAGAGGGGCTAAAGCTGATGCCGGTGGGGTCCACGTGGCAATTCTTTATTCCCGCGCAGTTGGCCTATGGCGAGCGCGGCGCGGGCAACGTGATCGGGCCCAATACGACGCTGGTCTTTGAAGTGGAGTTGCTCTCCATCAAGGGAGCGCCGGGGAATCCACCGGCCGCTCAGCAATAACAACTGAGAACGACTGAGTTCCAGGGACGAGGCGCGCATCGACATCGTCCGCGGCGCGCGGAACGGCGTACAATTGCGGGCGCTTGTGGCGCAGTAAATGCGGCGGGGCGAGGCGAGGCCATTTGATGAAAGGTTCCCGAGGGAAACGCTGACTCCATGCGAACGATCACACTGGAAGAGCACTTTGCGACGCCCGAGTTTTTGAAAGCGACGGCGCAGCTGCAGTCGGCAGCTCGGGTCGATTTCGTGAAGCCGGTGGAAAGCAAGCTACTGGACCTTGGGCAGGGGCGTATTGCCGATATGGATGCCGCAGGGATAGACCTGCAGGTGCTGTCGCTGACGTGGGCGGGCCTCGACAGATTAGAGGGGGCCACGGCCACGGCCTTGGCACATGACGCCAACGATCGGCTGGCCGCGGCGGTGCGCGAACATCCCAAGCGATTCGCCGGGTTCGCGGCTTTAGCTTTGCAGGAGCCGGAAAAGGCTGCGGCCGAATTCGAGCGCTGCGTGCGGGCGCTGGGGTTCAAAGGCGCGCTCGTCCACGGGACGACGCGGGGCATGTTTCTGGACGACCCGCAGTTCACGCCGTTATTCGAGACGGCGCAGGCGCTGGACGTTCCAATTTACCTGCACCCGGCGCCGCCGCCTAAACCGGTGGAGGAGGCCTATTTCGGCGGGCTGCCAGGGCAGCTTGGATTTCTTCTTGCCACCGCGGCGTGGGGATGGCACGCGGAAACGGGGATGCACTCGCTGCGGCTAATTGTCAGCGGACTCTTTGACCGCTTTCCCAGACTAAAGTTGATCATCGGGCATATGGGGGAGGACTTGCCGTTCTCCATCGCGCGTGCCGAAGCCGTACTTTCGCGCGAGACCAAGCACCTGCAGCGGCGAGTGGGCGAATACTTTCAGCAGCACTTCCATATCACCACCAGCGGATACTTCACCGTGCCGCCTTTCCAGTGCGCGATGGAAGTGGTGGGGGCCGATCGGATCCTTTTCTCAGTGGATTATCCGTACAGTCCGAATACAGTCGGACGCACGTTTTTAAACTCGTTGCCGATCAGCCCGGAAGAGCTGGGCAAGATCAGCGGCGGCAACGCCGAACGATTGCTCAAACTCTGAGCCAGCGCTCAGGTTTTCGGCCAGTCCCCTTTGCGACCGGCCGGGCGAGCGCTTCACCCGAGGCATCGGGCGGCGGCATCTTTGCGCGGGCAGCGCGGTGAATTCCTCTTTGAATCCGTCCTCGTAATACTTGTAAAACTTCTAGAGCATATTGGGGGCTGTCTTTGGGATTGATGGCCGGACCACGTATAGATCCGAACCATTCAGACGCGGGCGCCTTCCTGGTGGACATACTTGATGACTTCCACTTCGGACATGGCAATGAGCCCTTCGTCCACGACTTCATCGAGAAAAGGCAGGAGGAGACGGATCTTTTCCTCGGTATCGATCACGGTGACCATGACCGGCGCATCGGACGAGAAGGAGAGATGATGGCTATGACGGACGCGCGTGCTGGCGCCGTAGCCCTCGATTCCGCGCAACACCGTGGCCCCGGCGATATCCAGCTCGCGGCACTTCTCCACGATCGCGAGATAGAGCGGCTTATTCTGCCATTTATCATCCTCGCCAAAGTGGATGCGCAAAAGCCGGGCTTTGCCTTCGAGTTTCATTGCTGTGCCTCCGCCCGCCGTTCGGCGGCGCCATAGTTGTGCGTGTACTTGACGATATCGACGTCCGATAACACGACGAGACCCTGCAATACCATGCCATCCAGAAGGGGGAGGAAGGCGCGGAGTTTCTCTTCGGTGTCCACGACAGAGAGAATGATGGGGCGATCGTGAGAGAGGCTTAGGACCTTCTCCTTGTGAATTCTGCGGTTCGCGCCATAGCCGAGGACGCCCTGATATACAGTCACGCCGGCGATATCATTGGCGCGCATGCTCTCGACGAGCGCGAGGTGCAGCGGCTTATCGCGCCATTTATCGTTCTCGCCGATATAGATGCGCATGAGTTTGGCCTTTCCTTCGCGCTTCAGCGCAGGGCCAGCGGGTTGCCGCGCAGTCTTTGACGCTGTTTCCGTGGCCTTGATGACCGTCGTATCCTGAATCTCGATCAGGCCCGTTCCCGCCATCTCACGCAACTTGGGAAGGAGCTCTTCCACTTTGTCGGGAGACTCGATGAATTCGATCTTCATGGGGAGATTTTCGGTGAGCCGGAGAATGCGCGTGGTGTGCATGTGATGGTCGGCGCCGAATCCGGCGATCCCGCGCACAACATTCGCTCCGGAAACGCCGCGATAAAACAGATAGTCGAGGATGGCGCTATAAGCGGTATGGCCGTGATACTGGTGGTCCTCACCGACGTAGACGATCACCTTTTTCGCTGGACCGGCCTTCAGCATGCGACTCCTCCTATGACTCAATCTCGCGGCGCGAAGCGATGAAAGGCGGCAAAAGCAGATCCCTCACCGCCATTCGCGAAAGGCGCGACTGGGTTCGCGATGACACTACTACACCCACGCGCAAAAACGGCGCACGGGGCCACGGGCTGGGTTCATCCGAGCAGCTTTCCCGCGATGACGCCACACCAAACCGATATGAATCCCGTGACTACGCTCAGAGTGACGTTCAGAGAGGCCATGAGAATTTCGCCGTCCTGAAAACTGCGAAAGGTCTCGTATTCAAATGTGGAAAAGGTCGTATAGCCCCCAATGAATCCGATGGGGATCAGATACCGCCAATTGGCGCTCCAATGCGTTTTCTCGGTCAAAAGCGTAAGCACCAGGCCGATGAAGAACGACCCGGTGACATTAATGACGAAAGTGCCGTATGGGAAACGCGATCCCATGCGATTGCTGACCAACCCTCCCAGCCAGAACCGCAGAATGGAGCCAAGGCAGCCTCCTAAACCGACCATAAGGTATTTAGTCATATTTTCGGGCTGAAAATGCCGCCAAATGGCCTCCTCATTTGCTTGAGCTTCTCTGCTATTTCCTGGCTAGAACGTGAACGCTCATTCCAAGCTCACTTCGCATATTTTATTAGGATCGTGCCGGGATATAACATGACTCCGCGACACGATCTGTCAGGAGTCATCATCTGTCCCGGCAAAGAAAGGACAGCGGTTAAGGGGCGACGCCTTGCCCAACGCAGATCATACGTGGGCGCTACGAAAAGTTCAACGGGACTTCTTGTGGCTATTACGAAGTTCGATCCGTCTAAGAGCACAATAAGCTGAGCGGCAGCAATTCGCCGGCATTCTCCCCAGAGCGCGGCAGGAGTTCCCATGAGCGCGACGCCGACCAACCCAAAACTTTCAGCTAGGAATGCACTTCAATTCGTGGTGCTGCTGGGCGTGGTCAGCTTGTTCGCGGACGTTACCTACGAAGGCGCGCGCAGCATCAACGGCCCATTTCTCGCGGTTTTGGGAGCGAGCGCGGTGGTGGTCGGGGTGGTTGGCGGGCTTGGGGAGCTGCTGGGGTACGGCTTGCGGCTCGTCTCCGGGCCGCTGAGCGAGCGGACGCGGCAGTTCTGGTTTCTCACGTTTGCCGGATACACCATACAAATGATCTCGGTTCCGGCGCTGGCGTATGCAAACACGTGGGGCGTCGCGGTAGCGCTGATCCTCAGCGAGCGAATTGCCAAGGCCATTCGGACCCCGGCGCGAGACGTGATGCTTTCACACGCGGCGAAGCAGATGGGCTACGGGTGGGGCTTCGGCTTGCACGAAGCCATGGACCAGATCGGGGCGCTGCTAGGCCCGTTGCTCGTCGCCGTGGTGCTGGTGCGCCGCGGGAACGATTACCACCAGGCGTTCGCGGTTCTGGTGGTGCCAGCGCTCGTGACGCTCGCCGTTTTGGCGCTGGCACGCTGGCGTTATCCGCGTCCGGAGGAGTTCGAGCGGACCGAGCCCCATATCGAAACGGGGAGAGGCTTTTCGAGGGCGTTCTGGATCTACATGGCTGGAGCGGCGCTGGTAGCGGCGGGATTCGCCGATTTTTCCCTCGTCGCCTATCACTTCCAGAAAGCAGGCACCGTGCCGGCCGCATGGATGCCCGTTTTTTACTCGATTGCCATGGGAGTGAGCGGCGCGGGGTCGCTTCTCTTCGGCCGGATTTTCGACCGGCGAGGAATCTCCGTGCTCGTTCCGGCAACGATTCTGAGCGCATTGGCGGCGCCGCTCGTGTTTCTGGGACATTTTTGGGCAGCGCTGGCAGGAGCGGCGTTTTGGGGGCTGGGTGTAGGCGCACACGAATCGATCATTCCGGCGGCGGTGGCGACAATGGTTCCGGCTAGCCGTCGCGCGACGGCTTACGGGGTGTTCACCGGCTCTTATGGCGTGTTCTGGTTCCTAGGAAGCGCGGCGATTGGGATTCTTTACGACCATTCCATAAACGCCGTGATCGCGTTCAGCGTGGCGGCGGAGTTGGCGGCCATACCTCTGTTCCTTGTGGTAAGAAGAAAGCAGACGGAAGGACAAACTGTTTAGGCCGCCTAAACGGCTTAAGTTCCCGTCCACTTAGGCGCGCGCTTATTCAGGAATGCGTCCATGCCTTCGCGAAAGTCGCGGCTCATATAACACATCACAATCAGATCGCGGTCCTCTTTGGGAGTGATCGTCTCGCGGATGCGGCGCAAGGCCTCCTTTGTAGCGCGCAAGGTGAGCGGCGCCTGCGAGGCGACTGTCTGTGCCAATTCATCGGCGCGGGTTTGCAGGCTCACGTAATCGGGGAGCACTTCGCTGAGCAATCCGATCGCGCGCGCCTCCTCGGCTTCGATCAGGCGTGCGGTGAAGATGATCTCTTTTACGCGCGCCGGACCAATGAGCGACGCCAGCCTCGCAAAGTTGGATGCCGAGAGGCAGTTGCCCAAAGTGCGGCCGATGGGCATGCCAAAGCGGGCGTTTCGGGCGCCGATGCGCAAATCGCAGCATGAAGCAATCGCGGCGCCACCTCCGGTGCAGGCTCCCGCAATCGCGGCGATGGTCGGAATGGGACAGCGCTCCAGCGCGTCCAAGATGCGGTCCATGCGTGCTTCGTAATTCAGCGCGTCATCGGCGGTGGAAAATGCGCGGAACTCAGAGATGTCCGTGCCAGCGGCGAAGGCTTGCTCGCCTGCTCCCGTGAGGATCAGCGCCTTGACCGAAGAGTCGTTTTGGGCGTCACGTATGACCTCGGCAAGGTGTTCATACATCCCGAAGGTAAGGGCGTTGCGAGCCTGCGGGCGGTTGAAAGTGATGCGGCCGATGCCGTCGCGCAGTACGTAGAGAAGATCTTGGCTCACGGTGTTGTGCCTTTCTGAACCATGCCGGGAATGTAAATCGCTCCTTGCGCCGCCAGTTCGTCGATTTCGGACTCCGAGAAGCCGTGCTCGCGGAGCACTTCGCGCGTGTGCTGGCCAAAAACGGGCGCCGCGCGGCGCACAGCGCCGGGCGTATCGGAGAATTTAACAGGCACGCCGATGGCCTTCACGCGGCCAGCCGAGAGATGCTCGGTCTCCACGATCATCTCGCGCGCCAGTGCCTGCGGATCCGCGTGCATCTGAGCGACGTCAAGTACGGGGCCTGCGGGAACGCCGGCTTGCTCGAGGCGTAGCAGCCAGTCGGCGGAGCTGCGGAGCTGGAACAGGGGCGTGAGCGTGGCGGTGAGCGCCTCCAGATTGCGCATGCGGTCGGGATTGGTCGAGAAGCGAGGGTCGTCACGCAGTTGGGGCGCTTCGAGTGCGTCAAGAAGGCGCAACCAATTGCCTTGATTTGCCGCGCCCACGGTGATCCAGCCATCGGAGGTGGGAAATGCCTGATAAGGAGCGTTCAGGGGATGCGCCGTGCCCATCGGTCCAGGCGGGTGGCCCGTTGCGAAACACATGGCCGAATGCCAGTAGGTGTGAATGATGCCGGCTTCGAATAGCGAGGTGTCCAGCATCTGCCCTTCGCCGCTGGACTCGCGCGCATGCAGCGCCGCAAGTATGCCCACGCAGGCGAGAATGCCTGCCGTAGTGTCCGTGATCGGCGGGCCTATCTTCATGGGAGCTTTCATGGGCGTGCGGCCTGAGAGTTCGCCGGTGATGCTCATCAGACCGCTCATGCCTTGGGCTACCAGATCGAACCCGCCGCGATCGGCATACGGCCCGGTTCGACCGAACCCGGAGATAGAGCAATAGATGAGCCTTGGATTCCAGGCGTGCACGGTATCGTAGCCGAAACCCATCTGCTCCATCGTGCCTCGGCGATAGTTCTCGATCAGCACGTCGGCGCGTTTCAGCAAGCGGGAAAGAACGCCGCGGCCGGCGTCGGTCCGAAGGTCCACGGCGATGCCGCGCTTGTTGCGATTCATGATCAAGAAGGCGGCGGACTCATCGGCAATTGTGGGCGGAACCATGCGACGGGAGTCGTCGCCATCCGGCATGCGTTCCACTTTAATGACATCGGCGCCCATATCCCCCAGCAGCATCGCGCATGCCGGGCCTGCGAGAATATGCGAAAGCTCGATTACCGTGAGATCGTTGAGGGGCCCCGCCGTTAGGTGGTCGCTAGCCTGTGCCATCCGCGATCCTCTCGCGCGTCTTCCGAGGAAATACGACGAACGCTAAGGATACCCGGATTGGCAGCGGCGGCAAGAATTTGCGTTTGAACTTGGGCGCGGCTGTCATGGTAATGCGACGCAGATTCTGCGGCGCGCTACGCGCCCCAAGACGTGTCAGGGCTTCTTAGCAGGAGCGTATCCAGCGTATCCGGAGCAGCGCAATACAGGCAGACGAGGATATTTGGGGAAGCTGGGCTCAGTAAAGGAGCGCTCGCAGAGGTAATAGGTCGCTTCGTTCTTTCCCGCCACGGCCCTGCCATATAAGCAATTGACGCAGAGGCCTACACGCGATGCGTCATCCGTGTTTGCGATTCCCATGAGCGCGCGATTTGACCCTCGAGTAGCCATCACTTATACACCCCCCTTCGCCCTTTGGGATGAGCACGGGTGACGGTCCGGCGCGCAGCACGGCGTGAGCGGCCCACTGGTGTAAGATGGCGGCGAGAGTGAGGTAGACAGATTGCCTCTCCGAGTTCTGCTCCGAGGAACGGAACCCACGAAGCGAGGAGGACACGATGTCAAACAGGCCAATTTTACCGCGCACCGTGGCTGTTGCGGCCGTAGCGCTCCTTATTGCGTTCGCTGCGTCGTCTTGGGCCAACGATATCGACGATGATTGGGATGGAGTGAAACCGCCGCCACGGCCCGAGCTCAAAGCCGTGACGCTGGATCCTTCGACGACGGCTCTGCTCATTCTGGATTTATCCAAAAACGGGTCGTGCAACACCCGCCCGCGCTGCCTAACCACCGTTCCCAACGTCAAACGCCTGCACGATGCGGCGCGCGCCGCGAATGTGATGCTGTGGTACACCGTTGGCGAGAACCCCGAAGATATGATCGGCCCAGGACTCGCTCCACGCGCCGGCGAATGGGTGCATCAGAACGGACCAGACAAGTTCTTGGGCTCGAATTTGGAGGAGACGCTGAAATCGCACGGAATCAAAACGGTTATCCTGTGCGGCACTTCTTTTCAGGGCGTGGGCATTGGCACCGGCACGGAGGCGGCGCAGCGCGGCTATAAAGTGATCGTGCCGGTCGATTGCCTCTCATCCGAAGATCCCTACATGGAACAGTACTCGGCCTGGCATTTCTTCAAGGGCGGACCGGCCGTAGTCACCAGGAACTCCACGCTGACGCGCAGCACAATGGTAAAGTTCGGGAATTGAGATCGGGCGGAGAAAATTGTCCGCAGTAAGCGCGAATACGCATTGCCGAGGGGGATTCCTCGCAATCCTCGGGAGCTGGGTCAGGCGTAAAATGGTTGTGCCCAGACCATGCAGAAGCGTATGATGCGCGCGGTATAGTTCCAAATTGGAAATTCCGGGTTAAGAATATGACCCGATATTGGGGAGTAGCATGAGAAACAAGCCTATCCGAAGTTTCTTGGTGCTTGCCGGCCTTTTAGCGCTTTCCGTTCCGCTGCTCGCACATCACGGAAATGCGCAGTACAAAGACGAAAAGATCACTTTGAAGGGCACCGTGACGGAATGGCGTTGGATCAATCCCCATGTCTTCCTGAAGATGGATGTGAAGGGTGACGACGGCAAGGTCGTGAATTGGACTTGCGAGTTGGTTGCACCATCAAACATGATCAACTTTGGCTTCGCGGGGAATAGCTTCAAGCCCGGCGACCAAGTCACTGTCATCACCACTCAAGTAGCCAAGACTGGCGCGCCAATTGCCCGCCTCGGGTACAATCCAGCTCAAGGGCTCATTAGGGGCTGGAAAGATACAAAATAGTTGAGCAGCATCCCTTAAGCTCGTTACTCACCCACTTATTGTCAGACTTAGAAGCAATTTAGCCAGGTCGTACCTCGGTTCAGGCATCTTCCCGCCAGTTTGGTCTCGAACGCCGAAGCATTCGCCTTCGGTGGGATAGAAGCATCCATTAGACGACTGCCGATTAGCCTCCCAGCATCTCCAGGAGTAAGGAACAAGCAGCGAGCAAGTAGCCTCGTTTGTTGTTCTATTCATCAAAGGTGCGGAGGATGCATGGCTCAAGCAAGAGGCGCCGTCGGTAGCGGGAGCCAGCGACGCAAAGCAATAGCCAGATTGAAAGAGTTGCCGTGGGCCGCTCTTGTGGTCCTGATATTGATGCTGATCGTTATGCTGGCCATGTGGGGTAAGTGGCCACATGGAGAGCGCCGGCTACCTCAGCCGCCTCCGGGTTCCGTCATTGGTTTGCGAAGTGCGTCAGCGAACTTCCCGATCGTCTCCGCTACTGTGAGGTCTGCCGATAGGGGGCCCGCCGATAAAGGGGATCTCTTTAACCGTCGCTCTCTGCAATGGTAGGTTCCCAGGACCATAAGTACCAAGAGTCTGAAACGCATGGACTATGGATGCCTCCGTACTTCGCGGGCACGCTAGAGGCATGGTCCGCTCGAAAAGGTTGATGTTCTTGATTGCGATGGGAATGGTCCTTTGGGCCATGTCCGTATTTTGGCGGGAGGTCAAGAAGCGTTTATTCGCGCACGGAACTTTCGTTGGAGAGGCTGGGGTTCGTCAGGCCGGGACTGGTCCGACTTAAAGAACCGGTGGGACTAGGCCAGGCTGAGGCTGCCGCAATAACTACGCAGGATTACGCCGGAAAGCCTGCCAACCAGGAGCTGCGAGTCAGGATCAAGCTCTTTTTTCGTCCGCCAGCCATTTTTCGAGAATCGCTCGATCCTTCGGTTCCATCTCGACAAACTCGATCCCCATCCCGTCTGGCCCTACGTTATCGGTCACTCGTCCCACTGCTGTGAACTCCTCGCCACGGTGTGTAATGCGCACGCACATTCGGCTCCCCTTGGGGGACGGCGTCGCGGTTTCGACAAAACACCCGCCAGCGCTTAGATCGCGAGTGATCAAAACCTGCTCGTTCCATGAGCCGAGTTCCTTTACTTCAGCAGTCGCCCCGATGCTGTAACGTTCCGAGAGTCTGGGGGTGCGGGACAACCACTGGGCAAGAATTTCGTAATTTTCGGGTTCAACCATGCTGAAGATGACGCCCATGCCATCGCCGGCGACATAAGCGACCACGCCCGATGCAGAGAATGTGGTTCCAGCCTCAGCCATCTCGATATGAACCCTGGTCCCCTGGGGATATGGCTGGATGGTTTTGACAAAACATCCGTAGCGACTCAGCTCGGTAGTCTGGGCCACGACGACTTGCGTGGAACCTATTTCCGCCACGACGGAAGTCGCCTTGAAGGGAATGCGGGGGACTCGGCGGCGCTCGCCGGGGCGTTCCATGATCGGTGCAATGGTCGCTAAATCTGGCACGTCGGCACACCTTGCTCTCTACCGAGAACCATAGGAAGCGAGAGCAGGGACGTAAACAAAAGGTAAATGGCAGGCGGCTAGTGGTCAAGAAGTAAATAGCGGCTGGCGTTGTAAGCGCCATACGGTAAGTCCCGTACAAACGGACGGGGCCTTCCGAACATGCCTACGGGCGGCTCTCATCTTTTCTTTCTCTTTTTGGAGAGCGACCTTTGGAGCGTTCGCAACTTCTTAACCAAGGCTTGTTCCGCCTTGCGGTCTTCGCCTTTCCATCCCAGATACGTTGCCCAGAGACGCTTCAGGGCGCGCTTGATGGTTTTTATTTGGCGCGGTAAATCTGCGGTGCGACGCCGGGGTGCCTTACCCGCTGCACGCCTCGCCATTAAACCGTTCCCAGTTTCAGCGAGACTGACGCACCAGGGAGGGCTGTGTCCCCCAGAACTGCTTCCACACTGAAAATGACCATCCCAAGCCGCAAAATGCACTTCCCGCGGGGGACGATGGCGTCACAACACATCTGGAAAAAATCCACAAATCGTAAGTTGTTGGTGCCCAAGAGAGGATTCGAACCTCCACACCGTTGCCGGTACTAGACCCTGAATCTAGCGCGTCTGCCAGTTCCGCCACTTGGGCATTCCGTGGGGTCAACCGAGGCAAGAAACGAAATCATTTTGCGCGCCGCTTCCACCTTTGTCAACGCACGCCCGCGAGAGCACGCTGCCGGGCAAAAGCAGATCCCTCACCAGCATTCTCGAAAGCTGCGACTGGTTTCGCGATGGCAACAAGGGTTGGGCCGCCCGCATTCGTCTTGCTTACTCCTGTGGCCCGCGCGGTGGAGCTGAATAAACCCGGTGTAGCGGTTCAGCACTTGACGCCCTCGCGTCGAAGCGGTGCTATAATCCGCGCAACGCGGGGGACCCACCTAAGGCTCCGCGATTTCGAGCTTTTTTCAATTTAGGGTTCAATCTGTGGAAATCCAGAACCATTTGACAATTCTCGCAGGGAGGAAACCATGGGAGATATATCGGGTCCATTGGCCTACCTGTTACTTTCCTGGGGGTTAATCACCACCGCGCTGGTCGTCCTGCTGGTCTACCGCGGTACGATATCAAGCAAAGAGGACGATCAGCTTTACCTGAACAAAGCCGAAGTGGCAATGATGGGCAGCGATCAGGCGGCGGTTATTACCAAGCTAAATCGTCTGGGTAAGCCGATCTGGGCTTTGGCGATACTTTCCGGAATATTGCTGGTGGCGAGCGCGAGCCTATGGGTGTGGATCGGTTTCAATAGCCAGTAACTCGTTCGCCAGCTCAGCGATCGGGGCGCCGAAGCGCCTCTTGCCTCATTTGCCGGCGGTCGCCAGCGAACTGGCGGCGTCACTAGCTTTTGGCGCTGATGAAGTTTCGGCGGGCGGTTGATCGGTGGGTATCGCCGAAGTGTGATTGAGCACGATCAGCCAGGTGCCGGCTCGTTTCTGCAGTACCAGGGACGTGTGGCCGTAGGCCTGGGCCGTTCTGCCATCCACGATTCCAACGTATTGCCACTGATAGGTGGCCCAAGCTGTATCGCCCATCACTTTGATGTACGAATTGGTCCGCTCCAGACGAGACCCCGACGAGCGAGCAATCTGCACCTGGTACGCGCGAGCGTAATTCTCCCATCCGATTAGCGGCGGCTCCCAACCCCCACTAATCACGACCACGTCGTCGGCGTAGAATTTTCGCATGGCATCGGCGTCGCCGGCCTGCCATGCACCGAGCATCTGCGTGACCAGCAGGTCGATGCCGGCATTATCCGGCAGCGCGGAGCCGCCCGTGACGTCATTCCCCTGGTCTTTGCCTTTTTTGTTTTTTTGATTCTGGCCGTGTGCAAAGCCCGCGCCGCACAGCATCGCTACGATGACCAGGATCGTTATGCGCCATACGCCAGTTAGGCGACTTCCACCGTGAACACCGCCGCCTCGCCCGACCGCGCGGCGTTCGCTGGTGTTACTCTCAAGCTGTGATGATTCGCGCATCCGCCCTCCGCTCTTCTCGAACGTCGAAGATAGCAGAAGGAGAACGGGCATGGAGGGCCATCCGGCGGGGAGTTGACTAATCGTTCATCCGCGTGATTTCACAGAGATCGCGCCACGCGGAAACCGTAGTCCGCGTACTTGAATTCAGGAGGGATGCTCGACCTCGCCGCGCATCGGGAGACCTTAATGTGGTGACGCCAGGCGCCGCCTCGCGAAGCGCGCCGGCTGCCTCGTTCCGGCCCTTGCGGATTTCGCTCAGGACTGCGCACATAATAATTGGCGTCGTACCAATCGGCGCACCATTCATGCACGTTATCGCCCATGTTGAATAGCCCGTATGGGTTGGGCGCGTAACGCCCGACGATTTCCGGGCCTGTCTTCCAACGGCTGGCGTAATCGGGCAGGTCCTCGGGCGGCGTATTCCCCCAACTATAAGGCTGTCCTTCGACGCCTCCGCGCGCCGCGCGCTCCCATTCAGCTTCGGTAGGGAGGCGATATTTCCGGCCGGAGATTCCGCTCAGCCAGTCGCAAAAGGCCACCGCATCGAACCACGACGAGCCCACAACCGGTTGCCGCGGCTCCTGAAAATTGTCATCGTCCCAGAAGGGCGGCGCGTCCCGCCGCGTCTCGCGAAGAAATTGGGCGTACTCAGCCCGGGTGACTTGATAAATTCCTAGCTCGAAATGATCGATCCACACCCGATGGTCCGGCTTTTCGTCGCCGCGCCCGTTTTCAAAACCCATCGCGAACCAGCCCTCGGGAATCATCGCCATGGAGGGTTCGCCGATCGGTGAAATCGTCCCGGGCTCGTACGGCTCGAATTGGGGCTGCGCCTTGGGCATTGTTCAATCCCTATTTTCGGGATTGCGACTTAACTTCGCGGAAATTCGCTCCGAATAACGAGCATAGCAGACTCCAATCGGCAAAACGCCTAGCCTGCGATACCATCGCACTATGGTGATCCTGGGAGTGATCCTGCTGGCGTGCACGATTACCATACTGGCAGCCGAATTTCTCCGGCGGCGCGCCCACCCCCTCCCGGCTTACGGCTGGATCGGGCTGCTCTCCTTATTGATCGCCGAGGCGCTGATGTTCCACGGCATAGAACCCGTCGCTACCTTCTTCACGCCAATAGCCTGGACCGCCTATGCGCTTATTGCCGACGCCGCGGTTTTTGCCGTCCGCGGCCATTCTCGTCTCCGCGACGCGCCCGGCCAATTCGCGCGCCTGGCGCTGCTTTCCATTCCTCTTTGGCTGATCTTCGAGGCTTATAACCTGCGGCTGGCAAACTGGACTTACGCCGGGGGGTGGCAGCTATCGCTCCCGGTACGCTGGTTTGCGTACGGGTGGGCCTTCGCCACGATCTGGCCGGGAATTTTTCTCACCGCCGATCTGGTGGAATCTTTCGGCTGGTGGGATCGTCCTTCGCGACCCATCTTCTTCTCGCGTACAGTGCAGAACGTCTTCATGGCCGCCGGCGCGGTGTTGCTTATCGTTCCAGTGCTGCTGCCGGCTCGGCTGGGCTCCTACCTTTTCGGCGCGGTGTGGGCGGGGTTCATTTTGCTTCTCGATCCCATCAACTTTCGCCTGGGACTGCCTTCCTTCGAAGGCGATCTGGCTTCGGGGCGACGGGGGCGTTTCCTTTCCTTTCTCATTGCCGGCTGGGTGTGTGGCTGGCTTTGGGAGTTTTGGAACTTCTGGGCTGCTGCCAAATGGCATTATATTTTCCCGATCATGCAAGGGAGCAAGATCTTCGAGATGCCTGCGGCGGGCTTTGCCGGTTTTCCGCCCTTTGCGGTGGAATGTTTTGTGATGTATTACTTCGCTGCTTGGCTTCTCGGATGGGAAAGACCATTGCCAGCCCAAACGACGTCCCGAACCGAAGAGATGCGAGCCCCGGGCGCCCGGCTGACGTCCCGGCCCTTGGCCATCGTTCCTTGGATCTTGCTTGCCGCTTTGCTCTGCCCGCAGCTCGCACATGCCGGGTCACTCAATTTGCCGGAGGCGGCGCGGCACGGGCTTGATCTGCTCTATGCGGGACGTTCCGAGGAGGCCGCGGCTCTGTTCCGCCAAGTGCAAGCCGCCGATCCCGAGGGCCCGCTCGGTTATGTCCTGGAGGCCGAAGCGCGCTGGTGGCAGATCTATTGCGAAGCCTGCGAGGTCAAATGGAACACCATCGATGCCTGGGACCGCCCGCGCGTCGCAGCCGATAAAGATTACCTCGACCTCGCGGATAGAACGATCACCGTTGCCGAATCGCGCATCGCCCTTGCCGATTCGGCCGAAATGCAGCTCTACGCCGAAATGGGCTGGATGCTGCGGGCAAGATTCCTTGGATTGCGCGGCGACCACCTTGGTACTGCTCGCGCCGGCGTTAATGCGCGTGCGCATGCCCTGCGCTGCCTGCAACTCGATCCGCAAATGGCGGACGCCTACACCGGCCTTGGCCTCTACAACTATTACGCCGATACGCTTTCGCCTATGGCGCGCCTCTTGCGCTTTCTGATGCGCATTCCCGGCGGCTCGAAACAAGAGGGCGTCCGCCAACTCCAAATCGCCATCGATAAAGGCGATGTCTTGCGCGTGGAGGCGCGATTTTATCTGGCTAAGAATTTGCGCACGTTCGATCTGGATTACGCGCGCTCGCTAGAGGTCTTCAGCCCCCTTACCGACGAGTTCCCGCGCAATCCTATCTTTCAGCTCATTCAAGGCGATATCCTGGCGAAGCTCGGGCGCGGAGAGCAGGCTGCCGCCAGCTTTCGCCAGGCCGAGCAATTGTCATCGGGCCAGACGCTTTGCGACCGGCACATGCGGGCACTCGCTGGGCGGTCGGCCACCGCTTTTGCGGGAATCAGCACCGAACATTGAGTCCCGAGGCGCTTTCCGCTGCTTTGATTGCTATACTTCGGGATCCCATTGGCGGTCTGTATCGCTAGGGGTCTGGGAGGATGCCGATACTCTTCATGGGCTCACACAACAGGAGTTAAGCAACAAGCCTGCTGCGATGAGCATCCTATTCGGCACCCAGAAAGTTTTGGGCATGCGCATTTGACTTGGCGCTACCTGAGTGGTATCAGAAAGAATTCACTTGCCGGGAGATCTCGAAGTATCTTGAAAGTCCGCACCACGCCGAGAGCTTGGCTCGACCCGCGCCTCCCTGAATTCATTCCCAGAGTTGTCCGCCGGGGGCATAGCACGCGCCACTCGCGCGGGTTCGCTCTTTTCCTAGGCATGGCCTGCTCATGCGTTCTGGCCGGCTTGCTCGGCTGCAATCAGTACAATCCATACCTCGGCGCCACGCCCACGGTCAGTTCGTCGATAACCTCGATCACCCCCAGCGGCGCGACGGCGCCGGTGAGCCAAGACATTCTGCTGACCGTTAACGGCGCCGGATTTGTCGCTGGCTCCAATGTAACGTGGAACAGTTCCGGCAGCGCCAGCACACAACTCGTGTCGAATTTCATCAGCGCCACTGAAATGCAAGCCAATCTGCCGCAGTCCCTGGTTAGCACCCCAGGAACTTTTTTCGTGGGCGTGATCGCGCCCGGACCCACGAGCGGCAACAACGCCGGAAACAACATCTCTAATTTCGTGCCCTTTTGTGTCTTCCCCACGTCGAGTTGTCCTTCAGTTGGGTCGAACGCCGAGAGCGGCGGCGCTTCTGCCAAGCTCTCCTTAGCTCGGCTTTCCGCGTTGATCCAATCGGGTCCGCGCTATCAAGCCCTGGTGGCGGATTCCGCCGACGGGTCCGCTGAAACCGGAAGCGGCGTCGCCAAAATATTCCTGCGCGACACCTGCCTCGGCGCCGCCGCCAATTGCGCGCCGCAGATCTTCCCGGTTTCCGTCGGATGGAATGGGGCCGATCCCAATGGCCCGAGCAGTGCGCCTTCGGTTAGCGCCGATGGCCGGTTTGTCGTGTTCGCTTCCGACGCCAACAATTTGGTGAAGGGCGACACCAACGGCTGGAGCGACATTTTTCTGCGCGATATGTGCATCGGCTCGACATCCACGTGCGTGCCCGCCACCATTCGCCTTTCTCTCGATCCCGGCGGCGACGAGGCCAACGGCCCTAGCTCGTCTCCAGCCATCAGCCCCGACGGACGCTTTGTGGCATTCAACTCGTCGGCCACGAACCTCAGCCAGCAGCTTGCCAACTCTCTTCCCGCAGGAGCCGTTCCACCTCTGTTCCTGCGAGACACCTGTTTCGGGGCGGCCGCGGCGTGCGTGCCGAATACTTCCCTCGTAATTTCAGCGGCCGCGGCGCAGAAATAGAGCAGCGCCGGGCCGGAATCGCTTCCCTGCTTCCCTGAGAAATTTCTTCGTTCCATTTAGCTGTTATTACGCGCGGCCTGTTCCTGGTCGAAGGCGTGATAGGAAGAGCGCACCAGCGGGCCGGATTCCACGTGACGAAAACCCATCTCCTGTCCCATCTGCTTGTACTCGGCAAATTCCTGCGGATGCACAAACCGCACGACAGGCAGATGTTCTCGCGTCGGCTGCAAATATTGGCCGAGCGTCAGGATATCGGTTCCCTGTGCCACGAGGTCACTCATCGACTGGAGTACCTCGTCGCGCTCCTCGCCGAGGCCTAGCATCATGCCGGTCTTCACCGGCATCTCCGGCGCCCGCTCCTTGGCTCGGCGCAGCAGCTCGAGAGAGCGGCCGTAAATGGCGCCTGGCCGCACCTGCCTATAGAGCCGCGGAACGGTCTCCACGTTGTGATTGAGAACATCGGGCCGTGCCGCGACAACGGTTTCCAAGGCCGCGCGACTTCCCCGAAAATCGGGAATAAGAACTTCCACCTTGCAATCCGGAACGAGCGAACGAATGGAAGCGATGGTCCGCGCAAAAATGCTGGCCCCGCCGTCCGGCTGGTCGTCACGATTCACGGACGTTACGACCGCGTATTTCAGATTCATCAACTCCACAGCCCGCGCCACCCGCTCAGGCTCGCCTTCGTCTGGCGGCCCTGCGGGCTTGCCTGAGGTCACCGCGCAAAATCCGCACGCACGGGTACACACATCCCCCAAAATCATGAAGGTAGCGGTGCGGTGTTCCCAGCACTCCCCCTGATTCGGACATCGCGCGCTCTCGCACACAGTGTGCAGCTCAAGACCGCGCATGATGCGTTTCAATTCTTGAAAATTTTCGCCGCCGAAGAAGCGCACCTTTAGCCAAGCTGGGCGCGGATGCAGCCCTGCCGCCGGAAAACTGCCCCCGCACTGTGGGGTGTTCGCCTCCCGCTCAGGAAATTGTGGATCGGGAAGGATATGGAAGGGCGATGCCATAAATTGAACTCTACCGATTTTACGCCGTCACCATCCGCAGTCACAAGCCGCCCGCTCCTCGGCAATGACCAGGAATGACCAACCACGACGTTTTTCGGGCAATCGCGTCCGGTGCACCACAACGAAACGACACTTTGTTGTGCATTTACCACATCGAAGACGTGTTACCTTTGTAATCACATGAATATAAATGCCTTGCAATCCAACCAAAACGGTTGCTAAATGCTCCAAGAGCTTATATGGCTACCCAGACGACCATTGAGCGCCCCGTCGAAACATCCGGAATTGGTCTTCATACCGCCGTCGCTGGCCGGATTCGCCTAATGCCTGCGCCGCCGGACACTGGCATCGTGTTCCGTCGCATCGATCTCGACAATTTCGAAATCGAGGCTCATGGCCGCAATGTGGCGCGCGTGAGCTACGCGACAAGCCTGATGAAAAAGGGCGTGCTCCTTTCCACCACGGAGCACCTTCTCGCGGCTCTTTATGCCTGCGGGATCGACAACGTCTACATCGACATTGATGCCATCGAGGTACCCATACTCGATGGTTCGTCGCAACCGTTCATCGAGATGCTGGCGCAGGCCGGCATTCGCCGCCAGCGCCGCCGCCGGCGCTACCTGAAAGTCTTACGCCAGCTCGAAATCTCCGACGGCGATCGTTACATCGGCATCTATCCCTGCGAGGAATTTCGAGTGCATTGCCTGGTCGACTATTCCCATCCCATGATCGGCCGGCAGGAGATCGAGATGGCAGTCAATCGCGAAACCTTTAGCGAGAGGCTGGCCCGGGCGCGCACGTTCGGCTTCGTCGACGAACTGGAAAAGCTTCGCGCCGTCGATCTGATCCGCGGAGGCTCGCTCGAAAACGCAATTGTCCTGACGCGCGAGGGCATTATGAACAGCGAGCTGCGCTACCCCGACGAATTCGGCCGCCACAAGACCTTGGACTTGATCGGCGACCTCGCCTTGCTGGGTCGGCCCTTGCTGGCGCGTGTGGTGGCCCATAAGGCCGGTCATGCCCTGCATACGCAATTGGTGGCCCGCCTTCTCGCGGATAAGTCCCTTTGGACCCAACTGACTCTTACCATGCCGCGGCAAGAGCCTGTGTCCGACGACCTGTCGGCCATTCCCGCCTAGCCAAAGCCCTTAGGCTGGCGATTGACGATTGCACCCAGTTCTTAAGAACACATCTCTCTTTTTTCTGTCACATTTTCTGCTAAAAAGAATCCAACCAACGGAGCATACTCGAATAACTATGGCTCTGCCCGATTGCGCCATCGTCATCCTCGCTGCCGGCAAGGGAACGCGTCTCAAGTCCTCTGTTGCCAAAGTCTTGCATCGCGCCGGCGGCCTTCCTCTAATCGAGCACGTGGTGCGCGCCTGCCAGCGCCTCAAGCCGCGCGCGATTGTCGCCGTAGTGGGGCACCACGCCGAGGACGTTTCCGCCGTTCTCAAACCTTTGGGTGTGCAGATCGTCATTCAGGAGCCGCAGCGCGGAACCGGCCACGCCATGCTGATGGCGCGCCGTGCGCTGGGCAGCCGCGCCAAATATGCTGTCGTTCTGCCGGGCGACGCGCCCCTGGTGCGTGCCGAAACACTCGCGGAAATGGCTCGCATCCATCGGCAGAGCCTCTCGGCCGCCACCATCCTGTCCGCCCTCCTGGAACGGCCCGAGGGTTACGGCCGCATACTTCGGCGCGACGACGGCACGGTCGAAGCGATCGTCGAGGATTCCGCGCTTACCGACGATCAGCGCGCGATCAACGAAATCAACTCCAGCATCTACGCATTCACGCTCGCCAAGCTCTGGCCCTGCCTGGCGCGGCTGCGGCCCGACAATATCCATCGCGAACTGTATCTCACCGACGCCATCGCCATGCTGCGCGCGCAGGGTGAATCCGTTGGCGCTCTCGTCGCAGCCGACGCCGAGGAGGTCCTTGGCTGCAATACGCGAGCGGATTTGGCCGCAGTCGATGAGGTTTTCCGCCGCCGCAAGCGCGCCGAACTCATGGCCGCCGGCGTAAGCATGCTGATGCCGGGATCGATATTGATCGACGCCGATGTAACCGTCGGCCCGGACACTTTGCTCGAGCCCGGCGTGCAGTTGCTTGGAAAATCGCGCATCGGCGCGGGCTGCACCATCCGCACGGGCAGCATCCTGAACGATGTCACAATGGAAGACGGCGCGCTCGTGCGTCCTTACTCCGTCATCAATTCGAGCCATCTTTCGGCGGAGACGGAAATCGGGCCGTTCGCGCACCTGCGCACCGCCGTGCGCATGCTCGATCGCGCGCATGTGGGCAATTTCGTCGAACTCAAGAACACCGTCCTGGGAGAAGGCACCAAGGCCATGCATCTCAGCTATCTAGGCGATGCGCACATCGGCGGCGGAACCAACGTCGGAGCCGGGACAATTACCTGCAATTACGATGGCATGAAAAAGAACCCAACGACGATCGGCCGCCGCGTCTTCATCGGAACCGACACCGCTCTTGTCGCGCCCGTGAAGGTCGGGGACGGCGCCTATATCGCCGCGGGATCGGTCATCACCAAAAACGTCCCGGCAGACGCCCTGGCGATTGCTCGAGGCCACCAGGTGAATAAGCCAGGCTGGGCGGCCAAGCGCCGGCGCCAGATGGCCGCAGCCGTGAAGCAGAAACCTGCCGCGAAGCATTCCGAGGCCCGCTCGGCGCGCGTCTCGCGCGGAAAAGTTGCCGCCGCGGCCAAGCGGGCCCGCCGCATCCGCAAGCGCCGCTGAGCAATCCGCAGATTGTGCGCGCTCGTTATTCCAATCCCGCAATCGAGAAATTTTCCACGGGCGCGGCCAAAAGCCCTTCGCACTCGCGCACGAACTGCTATACTAGTTGCTCCCCAGGAGCTGCGGCGCAATGAAAATTGGTGTTGTCGTATTCCCCGGATCAAACTGCGATCACGATGCCCTGCATGCCGCCACCGAAGTCCTCCACCAGCCCGCTGAATTCATCTGGCACCAATCGCAGGACCTCACCGGCTTCGATGCCGTCATTTTGCCCGGCGGATTCTCTTACGGCGATTACCTGCGCACCGGCGCCATCGCCCGTTTTTCGCCGGTGATGAATGCCATCGCGCGATTCGCGCGCTCGGGCGGCCTGGTACTCGGAATTTGTAATGGCTTTCAGATTCTCTGTGAAGCCGGGCTTCTGCCCGGGGCTTTGATGCGCAACAAAGGGCTGCGCTTCATCTGCCGCGACGTGCACGTTCGCGTGGAAACCGCGGCCACGCCATTCACTTCGGCCGGGCGTGCCGGCCAGGTGCTGCGCCTTCCGATTGCGCATGCGGAGGGAAATTACTTCTGCGACGCGGCGACGCTCGCCAATCTCAAAACGCAAAACCAAATTATTTTTCGCTATTGCGCGCCCGACGGCAGCAACGAGCCCAGCGCGAACCCCAACGGCTCGCTCGACTCCATCGCCGGCATCTGCAATCGCGAACGCAACATCCTGGGAATGATGCCGCATCCGGAACGAGCCGTGGAAGCGGCGCTCGGATCGACGGATGGCTTGGTCGTTTTTCGCTCGCTCGTACAATCCAGCGCGCGGCAACCCGCCGCTGCCGTGAGCTAGACCTTTGTCGCACGCAGCACACATGCCCTCCATGCTGGCAACGAAAATCAAGGTAACGCCGGAGATCGTCGCCGAGCACGGCCTTACGCCCGAAGAGTACGCACGGATCGAGAAAATTCTCGGCCGCAAACCCAATTTCACCGAACTGGGCATCTTCAGCGTGATGTGGAGCGAGCACTGTTCCTACAAATCGAGCCGCGTTCATCTCCGGCGCCTGCCCACGCAAGCGCCGCAGGTCCTGCAGGGCCCTGGCGAAAATGCCGGCGTCGTTGACGTTGGCGACGGCTTGGCCGCAGTCTTCAAGATGGAATCGCACAATCATCCCAGCTACGTGGAGCCCTTTCAGGGCGCGGCGACGGGCGTGGGCGGAATCCTGCGCGATGTGTTTACCATGGGAGCGCGGCCGATTGCCGTTCTCGATTCGCTTCGTTTCGGCGCTATTACGACCGCGAATGGCGAAGCGCCTGAGGCGATCGCGCGCAATCGCCGCCTGGTGGATGGCGTGGTTCGCGGCATCGCCTTTTACGGCAATTGTTTCGGCGTGCCCACAGTCGGGGGCGAAGTGGAATTCGAGCCGGGTTATGCCGGGAATCCGCTAGTCAACGTTCTGGCCCTGGGGATCGCTCCGAAAGATCGGCTGTTCTTCGCCCGCGCTCGCGGCGAAGGCAATCCGGTCATCTACGTTGGCGCCAAGACCGGGCGCGACGGCATTCACGGCGCCTCTCTGCTGGCCTCCGCGGAGTTCACAGAGGAGTCGCAGCGGAAGCGGCCCAACGTCCAAGTCGGCGATCCTTTTCTCGAGAAGCTCCTGCTCGAGGCCTGCCTCGAAGCCATGGCCACCGGCGCGATCGTCGGAATTCAAGATATGGGCGCTGCCGGGCTCACCAGTTCCTCTTGCGAGATGGCTTCGCGAGGCGGCGTGGGAATTGAAATCGAGCTGGATCGCGTGCCGCAGCGCGAAACGGGCATGACCGCGTACGAAATAATGCTCAGCGAGTCGCAGGAACGCATGCTGCTCGTCGCGGAGCGCGGCCGCGAAGCCGAAGTCCTTCGCGTCTTCCGCAAATGGGGACTCGACGCCATCGAGATCGGCCGGGTCGCCTCCGACGGCATGCTGCGCGTTTTGCAACACGGGCAAATCGCCGCGGAGATTCCCGCCGACGCGCTGGCCGAGCAGGCACCCGTCTACCAGCGCCCGATCGCAGCGCCAAAGGCGTCGTCCACGCGAGAAATTTTCTTCAGACTCAGCCCCGCCGGCGCCGATCTCACGGCGAATTTCCGGAAATTGCTCGCCGCTCCTTCCATCGCGTCGAAGCGCTGGATCTTCGAGCAGTACGATCATATGGTTCGCACCAACACAACCGTGGTACCCGGCGCCGCCGATGCGGCCGTCGTTCGCCTGAAGGGCACGCGTCGCGCACTCGCGCTGGCGACTGACGGCAAGGGCCGCTGGTGCTCGCTTGATCCTCGCGCCGGGGCCATGCACGCGGTCGCCGAAGCGGCGCGCAATGTGAGCGCAGTCGGGGCCCGTCCCTCGGCGGCGACCAACTGCCTTAATTTTGGCAATCCCGAAAAACCCGAGGTCATGTGGCAGTTCAGCGAAGCCGTGGACGGAATGGCCGAAGCGTGCCGCGCTCTCTCCATCCCCATCACCGGCGGCAACGTCAGCTTCTATAACGACACGCTCGGCAAGTCCATCGATCCTACGCCCATCGTCGGCGTGCTCGGCGTCCTCGAAAATGCGGACGCCGCATTGACCATGGCTTTCCGCAACGAGGGCGACGCTATTGTTTTGCTCGATGGCCGCGGCGCGCTCCCCTCCGCGGTAAGTCAGCGTTCCGGTAGCGAGGAACGCGAGGCTCTGCGCGAATTCTCTTCCTCCGAATATGCGCGTAGCATCGCCGGTAAGCTCGCGGGCGTTCCGCCCGCCATCGATCTTGCCGCCGAATCGCGCTTGATCGATGCGCTCGTGGCGCTCGCCGCCGATGGCATTCTCTCCTCGGCGCACGACGTCAGTGACGGCGGAATCGCCGTGACGCTTGCTGAATGTGGCTTTGCTTCTCAGGGTCTCGCCGGGGAAATTGCCTGGCGGAGCGACGAAGCGGATGAACTGGCTCTTTTTGCCGAGACCGGTGCGCGCGCTATTGTCTCTTTGCCGCAGGCCTCACTTGCCCGGTTGCTGACCCTTGCGGCAGAATATAGGGTTAGCGCGACCCAGATGGGCCGCGTCACGCGCGGGCAGTTTCAGCTCTCACACAATGGCGCCACAGTAGTACGGGACGATTCCGCTGCACTCGGCGAAATCTGGAGCGGCGCAATCGAGCAAGCAATTCTCGGCGAACAAGCGTCCAAACAAGCATGAACCATCTCCACGACGATCGGTTCCACGATTACTGCGGTGTTGCCGGCGTTTTTGGGCATTCCGAAGCCTCCAAGCTTGCCTATCTAGGACTGTACGCCTTGCAACACCGAGGGCAGGAATCGGCCGGTATCGTCTCTTCCGATGGCGCCGCTCTTTATATTGAAAAGGGCATGGGCTTGGTGCAGGAGATCTTCCAGCCGCAGGTGCTGGCGCGCCTGCCCGGTACCGCATCCGTGGGACACACGCGCTATTCCACCGCCGGCGATACTTCGCTCACCAACGCGCAGCCCATCGTGATCGATTGCAATAAGGGCAAGCTGGCTCTGGCGCACAACGGCAATCTCACCAATGCCGCCAAGCTGCGCCGCACTCTCGAACACCGCGGCTCCATTTTCCAGACCACCAGCGATACCGAAGTGATCGTGCACCTGGTGGCTCGCAGCGCGGCCCATAATCTTCAAGGCGCGCTCGGCGACGCCCTGAATCAAGTCGAAGGCGCCTATTCGCTGCTGGTTCTGACGCGCGACGAACTCTATGCCATCCGCGATCCGCGCGGCTTTCGCCCGCTCTGCCTGGGCCGCCTGGGCGACTCGTGGCTGGTGGCTTCCGAAACCACGGCTTTCGATCTGATCGGGGCTCAATACGTCCGTGAAATCGAGCCCGGCGAACTGGTGCGCATCTCTCGCGGCGGCGTTGAATCGCTGTGTTTCACCTCTCCCAAGCAGCATCAGTTTTGCGTCTTCGAGCACGTCTATTTCTCGCGTCCCGATAGTCTGGTCTTCGGCCGTCCTGTGGACCGCAGCCGGGAGATGATGGGCCGGCTTCTGGCGCGCGAAAAGCCCGCCGACGCCGATCTCGTCGTGCCGGTGCCAGATTCCGGCGTGCCCGCGGCGATCGGCTACGCGCTCGAATCCGGGTTGCCCTTTCGAATGGGGCTGATTCGCAATCACTACATCGGCCGTACGTTCATCGAGCCCGAGCAGGCCATCCGGGATTTTGGCGTCAAACTGAAGCTCAATCCCGTGCGTGCGCTGCTCGAAGGCAAGCGCGTGGTTCTCGTGGACGACTCCATCGTCCGCGGCACCACCAGCCGCAAGATTGTGCGCATGATGCGCGAGGCCGGCGCCACGGAAGTGCACATGCGCATCAGTTGCCCGCCCACGATCTCGCCCTGCTATTACGGCGTCGATACGCCCACGCGCGAGGAATTGCTCGCCGCGGACGCTTCCGTCATCCGACCGCACGTTCCGGAAGGCGGCCGCCCCGATCTTTCCGGCGCCGCGCGAACGCTCGAAGAGATTCGCCTCTTCCTCGATGCCGATTCGGTGGGCTATCTTTCTCTGGAAAGCCTGCGCCGGGCCGTCGGAGACACGAACGGCAGCTTCTGTACTTCCTGCTACACCGGCTCGTACGTCCGCGAAAACGTGCAGCTTGAAGTAGCTGTTCCGGCCGGCGCTCCCGTCCCTGAATCCGAGGGGCCCCCCATAGCAAGCTCGAGCGGAAGGAAAGAGCTATGAGCGATGGTCCCAGCGGCATTGGACCGGTGAGCAATCCGACCGCTGAATCGGCGGTGCCCACTTCCGGAACTGCGGCGTCCGCGAGCGCGCCGAGCAGAACCAATTCGCCCACGCTGCGCGACCACCTGGTTCGCGAGCTGCTTTCCTGGGTCTGGGTCGCGCTGGCATTTTTCCTGATTACCGGCACGATGGTACAAGCCCGTGTGATCCCCTTGGCTTCGATGGAGGGTACGCTGCTCATCGGCGACCATCTGCTCATGAGCCGCTTCGGCTATGACATTGGCCTGCCTTTCACGCGCTATCACATCCGCCTCTGGCGCGAGCCGCACCGCCAGCAGGTGGTGATCTTTCAAGCGCCGATCCCTGGCCACGAAGAAGATTTCATCAAGCGACTGATTGGAATGCCCGGAGATACGGTCGAAGTCCGCCAGGGACGCGTATTCGTCAATGGACAAGCCCTCAGCGAGCCTTACCGGCATGATCCGCCGAATCCGCTGGATAATTTCGGCCCGGTGACCATCCCCGAGCGCCACTATTTCGTGCTCGGAGATAATCGCGAGGACTCCTGGGATAGCCGCGACTGGGGT
>Ga0206836_10043_pt1 | contig 38145 bp, 35 predicted proteins | sample Alteio_BWOrgCont_28_FD_152871 | JGI IMG/M metagenome (GOLD analysis project Ga0206836, IMG submission 152871) | Enriched cells from forest soil in Barre Woods Harvard Forest LTER site, Petersham, Massachusetts, United States -... | ecosystem: Environmental > Terrestrial > Soil > Temperate forest >...
GCCTTTTCTGCGCATTTTAGACAAACATCCCAAAGTCAAATGTACCTTTCACATAACCGGTCCGCTCTTGGAATGGATTGAGGAAAACCGGCCTGAGTATTTAAAGACGCTCAAGGAAATGGTGGCGAGAAATCAGATCGAGTTTTTTACCGGCGCCATGTATGAAGCCATTTTAGCTATTCTTCCGGACCGGGATAAAATCGGCCAGATCCGTATGTTGACGGAGTACTTGAAAAGGAAATTTAAAGTTGAGGCGAAGGGTATGTGGCTGGCGGAGCGGGTTTGGGAACCCCATTTGACCAAGGCTTTGGCGGATGCGGGTGTGGACTATGTGGTGATTGATGACGCTCATTTAAAAGCCGCAGGGCTTAACGAAGAGCAGACTTTTGGTTATTACCTCATGGAAGAACAGGGCGAAACCGCGGCGGTTTTTCCGATCTCTGAAAAAATGCGTTATTTGGTGCCCTTTCAAGCGATTGAGGAAACGATTCAATATCTTCGGTCGGTTGCTACGGAAGAGGGCGATCGCTGTGTGGTGCTGATGGATGACGGCGAAAAGTTTGGCGGTTGGCCGGATACTTATAAATGGGTCTATGAGGATGGCTGGCTGGAAAATTTTTTCACCGCGTTGGAACAAAATTCGGAGTGGCTCAACACAACGACCTTCGCCGAGTATAAAGAGACCCATCCTTCCCGCGGAATTATTTTGTCCAAAGCTTCCCGCATATCCCCTGGAACAGCCCGGGACTCCATTTCCACGCCCATTTTTCTCAATTCTTTAAAGGCCGCCAAATCGGCAGGATCGACGCAAATCGTCTTGCACATCTGGGTCTTGCCTTCGCCAAAATGCATGCCACCTACGTTAATGGTCGTCACCACCCCGCTCTCTTTAGCGAAAGTCAAAACATCCGCCGGGCTGGCAAAAAGCAACAAGGCGCGGTCTTGGGAACTATCTTTCGAAGCGACTGCCGCTTCATGAACTTCATAAAAATTAACCTTTAACCCCGACGGAACCGCCATTTCCATCAGGGTTCGGCGCATATTATTTTTAGCGATCTCATCGTTCACGACGACCAGGCGTTGAATATCCAGGGCCTTCACCCACCCCACCACCACTTGGCCATGGATCAACCGGTCATCGATTCGAATTAATTGAATATTCATAATTCCTCTTTATCAGCCTTAAACGGTTTACTTCTTCAGCAATTCAACAGACGTCATGATTCCCTCACGGGTTACCTTTTGGGTTTCCAAGGCCAGCGTTTCCAGGTTTTTCTCATCCTGGCTGGTGGCCACCTTAACCAGCATGGGCAAATTAACCCCGGTGACGATTTGTAATTTATGAGTTTGAGCCGTCAGCAAAGCCACGTTGAAAGGGGTTCCGCCGATCATATCCACCAGCACCAAAGCCCCGCGGTTTTTCGGGTCCACTTTTTTCAATGTTTCTTCCAACTTTTCCTTAAAACTTTCCAGGGATTCGGACGGCAATAAAGCGATCGCTTTAATACCCTCACTTTCCCCTAAGATCATCCGAAGCGTGGCCACCAGCTCTTTCCCAAACTCACCATGGGTCGCGACAACAATTCCGAACATATCCGCACCTCCCCTTAAAGATAAGGCCTTTAACCTAAAATTAAATAACTAGGCGGCGAATAATGGCTTTACCCAGCTTTTCAGAGCTGTGCCGCACATAATTTTCATAATTCAATAAATTATTTTTGATCAACTTCACGCCCAGGGCTTCGACGGCGGCCTCATCCAACAATACCGGCTCTTGATGGGCTACTTCATAACGATGCAAAAGCTTCGGCGATACTCTTTCTTTGTTCGCGATGACGTAATGAATAAAATTAGGGCCCGTATGTTTCAAAATAGCTTTCACATGGTCCGAAACCGTATAGCCATCTGTCTCGCCGGGCTGGGTCATGACATTACAAACATAAATTTTTATCGCCCGGGAAAGCGCTATGGTTTCCGCCACCTGGGGTATGAGTAAATTGGGAATAACGCTGGTATAAAGACTGCCGGGCCCCAGAACCACCGCGTCCGCCTCTAAAATGGCCTTCAGAACCTCCCGGTTGGGCCGGATATTTTTTTCTTTGAGGGATACCTGGTCGATCGGCACGGTGGACTTGGATATATTTGACTCGCCCACCACCATCTTTCCGTTTGTCAGCTTGGCTTGAAGGATCATGGATTCAAAAGTCACGGGCATGACCGTTCCGCGGGTTGAAAGCAGACGGCTGGACTCCTCGACCGCCGTGCCGAAATCACCGGTAATTTCTTTCATGACCGTAATAAAAAGATTTCCAAAACTGTGGCCCTTTAAATCCCCGTGGTCTTTGAAGCGGTATTGAAAAAGGTCGTTGAGAAGGGTTTCCTGGTCGGATAAAGCCACAATGCAGTTGCGGATATCGCCCGGAGGGGGAGTTCCAAAATCCTTGCGTAAACGGCCCGAGCTTCCTCCGTCATCCGCCACGGTCACGACCGCGGTTAAATTGCTGGTGTATTGTTTGAGGCTCGAAAGCACATTCGGCATGCCGGTGCCGCCGCCGACCACCACAATCCGGGGGCCTCTTTTTAAGCGGGTCCGTTCATAAGCCACATTCAAAAAATCTTTTTCACGGGCAGGCGCGTAAACCGTCAAAACCGAGAACATCAAACGGCGGATCCCTAAAATCAAACCCCAAACCGCCAAAACCATGAACAAGAAATCTACAAACTTCAGGCGTTTGAGATGATCTTCCATGTCCACTACAATGGCGGGACGGACATGGATTCCGGAGATGTGCTCGCTCATTAAACCGGAAAATCCGACGTAAAAAACCACGATCGCCATACCGATTAAAATAAACCAGCGTTTTAATCTCATTCCGGGATAAAGCCAGCGCCAGCTCTGCATCAGGAGATGCCTTTCGACCGGATTTTATTTTTTCGATCAGATTCCTCGGTCATAATGCGCCCCACCCGGTCCGCGAATTCCTGCGCCGTAAAATAACCCATTTTCATGGAGCGGTGATTCATCGCGGCCACCTCAATAATCACCGCCAGGTTGCGGCCCGGACGGACGGGGATAACAAAAGTAGGCAGTTCCACATCAAAAATCTTGGTCGTCGCCGGGGCCAATCCCAAGCGGTCGTATTCCTTTTTGTTGTCCCACTCCTCCAGGCGTACCACCAGCTCAATGCGTTTTTTATCCCGAATCGCGCCTACCCCAAAAAGACTCTCCACGTTGATAATGCCCAATCCCCTGATTTCCATATGGTGTTTAATAATCTCGGAGCGGGAACCCATCACAATCCGGTTCGCCAGCCGTTTCATGTAAACCAAATCGTCCGCCACCAGCCGGTGCCCGCGTTCTACCAGATCCAAAGCGCACTCGCTTTTACCAATACCCGAGCTGCCCAATATGAGAATGCCCACCCCGTAAATATCCATCAAGGTCCCATGCTGGGTGGTTTCAGGCGCGAATTCTTCTTCCAGGTAATTTGAGATTTCAGAGATGAATTTGGTCGTCGGGGTGGACGTGGTAAAAAGGGGGACTTCATATTTTTTCGCGGCCGCCAAAAGGTCCGCGGGAGTTTTCATTTTGTGCGTCACCACCACACAGGGCATCTTTTTCGAGAAAAGAGTTTGAAGAATTTTCCGGCGCTGAATAGGTTTGAGCGTTTGAAGATAGTGGATTTCTGTTTTCCCGATGATCTGAAGCCGGTGATAGGGAAACCACTTCAAATAGCCCGTCAACCCCATACCCATGCGGTTGATATCAACACCGACGATATAGCGGTCCCTCATATCCACGTCAAACAAAGGGGTCAGGCGAAGTCTTTCCTTGGCTTGTTGAAAGAGTGACTCCACGGATATTTTTTTCATCGGGTGGCCGCCTCGAAATCGTCGCGCTGGAAAGAGCTTTAGTGTTTGAGCTTTTCTTCTTCTTGAATAATCTTGATCACTTCCTCGGGGCTTTGAGCCGAAAGAAGCGACTTGCGGAAATATTTGTCTTTGAGAAGGCTGGAAATTCGCGCCAAAGCTTTCAAATGGGCTCCCGCCGCGCCTTCGGGCGCTACTAATAGGAAAAAAATATTAACCGGCTCGCCGTCCAGCGAGTCAAAACTGACGCCGTCGGTGGAGATGCCGAAAGCCGCGGCGAGATCCGAAACCGTGTCGGATTTACCGTGGGGAATGGCGATGCCCTGTCCGATGCCCGTGGAACCCAATTCTTCGCGTTCCATCAGGGTCTGGATCATCTTTTTCTTGTCCTTCACCTTGCCCGACTTCACCAAAACATCGACCAGCTCTTTAATGGCGTCTTTTTTGTTTTTCGATTCCATGGACAGCTTGATGGAGTCAACGGATAAAAAATCTAGAATCTGCATATACAGCCTCCCGGTAGTTAACAGCTTTTTAGGCCCGAAAGCCCCCAGCGATGATTTCAGTATTCAGGTTCAATCAGTCCGATATGGCTATCGGTGCGCTTATAGACCACACTGGTGCGCTCATTTTCAGCGTTATGAAACACCAAAAACTCGTCCTTCGACGAGGATAATTGAAGGGCCGCTTCATCCACCGTCATCGGTTTCACGGCGAACTTTTTGGTTCTGACCACGGTAACTTCGTCGACTTCCTCTAACTCCAAATCCGCTCCACGGGAAGCGGCTGCCCTGCCCCCTTCCGAACGATGATGGCCGGATCTCTTGTCTTTTTGTTTCTGGGCCTGGGTTTCCAAACGGCCCAAAGCGGCGTCAATGGACTGATACATATCCCGGGAGGTGGCTTTAGCGCTTAATTTGAGATCTTTAGCCACTAAGGTCACTTCACAAAGATGAACCTTCTTTTCGAAGTTAAGAATGACATGGGCTTCCTTGATTTTTCCCAGGTAGCGTTCGACCCGTTGAATCTTGTCTTCAATATGCGTTTTAAGACCTTCGGTTAGCTTTTCATGGCGGCTGGTAATGTTAATTTTCATGGTTATTCCCCTGGGAAAAGTGTCACAAACCCTAATTTTTAAAGGTAATTACACAGAATCTTTGAAAAAGAGGTTCATTTTAACACCCGATAAGGGGAAGTCAATGAACCTAGCCCGGGTAAAGGCCGATTTTTCATGGAATTTTCGGGGGTTTATTACAACTTTCGACGTTGAGACGCGGAGGGAATCCTAAGTTCTTCTCGGTACTTCGCGATGGTGCGGCGCGCGATGCTCAAACCTTGATCCGTCAGGTTTTGCATGATCTTTTGATCCGAAAGGGGCTTTTGAGGCGGTTCCTGGTCGATCATCTCTTTAATTTTTTCCTTCACCGACAGCGAGGACACATCCATCCCATCGGAAGATTCCAACCCGCTGGTAAAGAAATATTTGAGTTCAAACAAACCCCGGGGGGTTTGCACATACTTATGGGTCGTCACCCGGCTGATCGTGGACTCATGCATTCCAATCATGTCCGCCACCTGCTTCAAGGTCAGAGGTTTCAAAGAACCTACCCCATTCTCCAGAAACTCAACTTGAATGCGGAAGATTGCCTCTGTCACACGAAAAATCGTCTTGCGGCGCTGTTCGATGTTTTTAATCAGCCAGATAGCCGATTGAATTTTATTTTCGAGAAATTTTTTGGTTTCTTTCGCGTCCATCGCGGCTTTATCTTTCATCATCCGCCGGTAATAAGGCGACACCCGAAGCCGGGGTACGGGCTCATCGTTCAAAACCACCACATACTCGCCTTCTATTTTTCGCACACTCACATCGGGGATCACGTACTTGGTATCAACCGCCTCAAAAGACCGGCCCGGCTTCGGTTCCAAATTGGCCACATAAGCCAAAACTTCACGCAATTGCTCCGCGTCACATCCGACGCCTTTGAGGATGTTGGGATATCTTTTCTTTTCCATATCCTCAAAGTGATTCAAAACGACCTGATAGGCCATCTGGGCTAACGCGCCCGACCGGTTTTCCAATTGAAGCAGCAGGCACTCCCGAAGGTCCCGGGCGCCCACGCCCGGGGGTTCCAATCCTTGAATCAAGCTCAAAACTTTTTCGACTTCGGCCAGAGGCACCTGTTGGGTTGCCGCCAGATCTTCCAGTTTTGTCATCAAATAACCGTTGTCGTCCAAATTGCCGATAATCAGTTTGCCGATGGCTTCTTCCTGCTCGTTTTTCACCACCAGTAAAAATTGCCATTCCAGATGCTCCGCCAGACTAGGCGCCCGGGTAATGGAAGCCTCGACAAAATCTCTTTTTTCCTGGTCCCCGTCCGAATTTTGGCGGCCGCCATACTCCCCTTCGCCGGCGTCGCCATACTCCTGGGACTCCTGATACATTTCCCAGGTGTTATCTTTAAAGCGCTCGCCGTCTTTGATGTGCTCCACCAGATCGGTATTATGTTGTTCGCGGGCCTTTTCTAACGTGGGATCAACCTGGGTTTCTTCGGTGTTGGAGGGAGATGCGTCTTCTTCGGGAGTGTTTTTGTCCGGCGCGGCTTCTTCGTTTTCTTCTAAAACGGGATTCTCGACCATTTCCTTTTCAACCCAGTCCTTAAGCTCCATGGTCGACATTTGGAGGATCTTCATGGCCTGCTGCAGCATGGGCGTCATGATCATGCGCTGCTGCATCTTTTGATTCATTCCAAATTGCTGGCGCATAATTACTTTCCGAAGGAAAAATAGGCCTCTTGAGACCCATTATAGCCTCTTTGGCTAAAAGAAACCCTTGGCAGACTGCATTTTAAATAGGCGACAAAACAGTCTGCCATCCCAAAGATTCAGCAAGAATCGTGGGGTGACAGCCTAATGTTTTTGGGTGCCTCAACGGCAGGTGACCAACATTAAAAAAAACCTAAAACTATTTAGTCTCCCAGTCCTTTTTAAATTCTGTTCTCTCCCACTGATCAATCCAATATTCCAAATCAAAGGGCAAGGGATATTCCATCGGGCCCGCCGGGTAGGCTTGACCGTTTTTAAAAACCATTTTCAAACTATCAAAATGATCCGGGTCTTTCATGGGGTCCCGTTCATAAACGGCCAAGTCCGCGAATTTATTTTTTTCGAGAGTGCCTAATTGATCGCTCATGCCCAAAACCGCCGCGGCGTCTTTAGTCGACATTTTCAGGCAATGCTGGGCCGTCACCCCCACACTTTGCAAATCCTGCCATTCTTTAATCGAAACCCCAAAGGGCATGTTGGGATTGCCCGCGTCCGTGCCGTAAACCACTTGGCCGCCTAAACTCAAAAATCGTTCTAAATTTTTTTTACTCTGTTTGTGCCCCTCTTTAAAGCCATGGTGGCAAAAGTTGCCGAAAGGATGGTCATCTTTTCTTTGCCATTCCTTGGCCCAACCCGCGTGGGCTTGAATGGTAGGAACGATTTGTATCTTTTTAAGAATGGCTTCCTTCCATAGATCATCCGAGACAGGCCGGGAGGGCATGTGGGCCACTTCATCCACGCCGCACTTAACACAAAGCTCAAAATCTTTTTCATTCGTAATATGGGCGGTCACCCGCTTGCCATATTCATGGGCGGCTAAAACAATGCCCTTCACTTCGGTTTCCGACAAACAGGGGCCCAGTTCATGTTCCAGCCCCAGCTTGATGAGATCCACCCCCATGCCCGACAACTGCCGGACTTTGTCCTGGGCCTGGTAACGCCCCTGAATAGGGGCGGCCGCTTTCGGTCCCCAAACATTCTCCGGATAGCCCCGGTGGCAGGTTAAAACCGGGCCCGCCAGAAAAATGCGGGGTGACGCGATCAGTCCAAATTTTTCTTTCGCCCTCCAGGCCAGCGCGTCAAAAGCGTCCGACGCCAAATCCCGGATACTGGTCACGCCGTTTTGAAGAAAACTGTAAAGACTTTGTTCACTCACCAGACCATGCACATGCAGATCGATAAAACCCGGCAGGACAAATAAACCCGCGCCCTTAATGATCTTTTCAGCCTTGTAGTCGGGCGCTTCGTCGTGCGGACCGATATAAGCGATTTTTCCATCCTCAATTAAAAGGGTATGCTCGGCTAAGGCGTTATCCGCCACAGCGTCATAGACAGTCGCTTTTTCAATCGCGGTTTGAACTTTCAGAAGAAACTCCGTTTCGAGGAAAATCTTAAACAAACTATACGTTACGCCGGAAGCGGCAGTTTACTCATTTTGAAAAATTTGATTCAGCACATAGGCCAGCCGCACCCCCGCCTTTTCCAGCCTTTCGTCCACAATCTGCCTCATGGAGTCCGTGTAATAGTCTTCCGGCAAATCCCTTCCCCATCGGTTTTTTTCCAAAAGAGGGCCGGAAGGCAGTTCCGAATAAATATGGTCCCGGGCGACCCGGAAACTTTCATAGGCCCAGGCCTTGGGGTCATCGTTCTGCCAGGAGGCCGCGTCGTCCGTGGTGAAGTTCTGTTCTAACCGGGTCGCCAATTTCCGGGGATTTTCTTTGGCTTTGACTTCGAGCAAATTATCCCAAAAGCTGTGAAGATTGACCCAAGTGTAGTGAGTGGAATTGCCTTGGGAGCCGTGGTAACGAAACCATTTGTCATTGCCGCCCCGGTCGTTATCTTCCGCGCAGTGTAAGGGTTGATGCACATCCCCCACGAAATGAACCAAAAACTTGAGCGCTTCTTTTTTCGCGCCAAAGGAAGACCACTTGTCCCTCAGTACCGCCTCGTCCTGCTCAATCTGATCGACCACACATTGGTGGTCCCGGCAGACATCTTCCAGGTCATAAACATTTTGTTCCTGCCGGACATTCACCTGAATGTAATGCCAGGGGGCGGTCTCCGGACGATTCACATGGGCCACGGTGTCCGCCCATGTGCAGACCGAAACCAGGTTTTGACCCGGCCCCAGCAGGCGGCGAACCGCTTTTTTAGCCTCCGGAGTCAACCGGTCTTGGGCGATATAGGCGATAGTCTTATGGCCCACCGCTCCCCAAGCGAAAACGAGATTAGGTATGAAAAGTAGGAGTGTAAGAAGATAATAAGAAGGCAAAAAAAATCCAAAACTAAAGTTTTTTAAAAATTTAACTTTTGACTGTCAATTTTCAAACGAAGTTTTTTGTAAAAATCATACAAATATTCTAAGGCGTCACTTTCCGAACTAAACCATTTCACGGTGTTATCAATTATTTCGCCGCGTTCAACACAATAAACTTTCCAACCGCCCATAAGGTTTTGCACCGCCCAACCACCTGCCGAAGGAAACTCCCCATCTAAAGAAAATACCCTAGAATCAAAACCTATTTGATTAGCTTTTTGAATAAATTCGCCTTTTGTCAATTTTAGCTCTCCAGCAATGACATTTTTTGCGGATTTAAATCGTCTTAACCGGGCTCCCGGCTTTTTGATATTTCTCGATGAATTGCTCCACCATTTCATGCGCTTCCGCGTCCGAATATTGAACCGCGGGGGTTTTCATAAAAAAGGCCGAGGGGCCTTCCAACGAACCCGCCACTTTGGAATCGAGGGCCAATTTGCAGCAGCGGATTGCGTCAATGCCCACGCCCGCGCTGTTGGGCGAGTCCCAGACTTCCAGTTTCAACTCAATCGTCATCGGCACATCGCCAAACTCCCGGCCTTCCAAACGGATATGGGCCCATTTGCGGTCCTGCAGCCAGGGCACATAGTCCGAGGGGCCGATATAAAGATTCTGGGGATCAATGGGCTGGGTTAACTGGCTGACCACCGAGCCGGTCTTGGAGATTTTTTTGGATTCCAACCGGTCGCGCTCGAGCATATTTTTAAAATCCATATTGCCGCCAAAATTCAGCTGGGACGTGCGGTCCAGCACCATGCCGCGGTCTGAAAAAAGCTTGGCCAGCGCCCGGTGAATGATGGTGGCGCCCAATTGGGATTTAATGTCGTCGCCCACAATCGGCAATCCCGCCTCTTTAAATTTATTCGCCCAGGCCGGGTTCGAGGCGATAAACACCGGCATGCAATTCACCACGCCCACGCCCGCCTTGATGGCTTCATTCATGTAAAACTTGGTGGCTTCCTCGCTGCCGACCGGCAGATAGTTAATGAGAACATCGGTTTTGGTGTCTTTAAGAATCTGGGCCACATCCACCGGCTTTTCGGTGGATTCGGTCACAACCTCCCGGTAATACTTGCCAAGGCCGTCATAAGTATGTCCGCGGTGAACCTTCACACCCAGCGCCGGGACATCCGAAAATTTGATGGTGTTATTGATGGGGGTAAAAATAGCCTCGGCCAGGTCTTTGCCGACTTTGTTCGAGTCCACGTCAAACGCGCAGGAAAACTCCACATCACTCACGTGATACTTGCCCAGGCGCACATGCATCAGGCCGGAGACGAATTTATCCTCGTCCGCGTCACGGTAATACCGCGTGCCCTGCACTAAAGAAGAGGCGCAGTTCCCCACGCCCACAATCGCCACACGAATCTTAGCCATCCCCAAACCTCCCAGCAGAATAAGCCGCTTACTTTTTTCGGGCCGCGGTCCAGACCCGGTAAAATCTTTGTAAAACCGTGATCAACGACAAAAAACCCACAAGCGCCAAAGCCGGGGTCGGTTGAGCGGCAAAAAAACCAATGGCCAATAAGATGACCCGGCCGGGCCGGGGCAAAACACCGACTTCACAATCAATCCCCAAACCTTCCGCGCGGGCGCGGGCGTAAGACACCATGAATGACAAAATACAGACGATGAAAGCCAGTAAAAGGTTTCGTAATTCCTGATGATTGTAATAATACATGAGAAAACCCCCAAAAACGATGGCCTCCGAAACTCGATCCAGGCTGGAGTCAAAAAAAGCCCCGAAGCGTCCGGTTAAAGCTCCATTTCTCGCCAAAGTGCCGTCCAAAACATCAAAAAAACCAGCGAAGAGAAGCCAGCAACCTGCCTCGACCCATCTTTCTTGAAGCATGGAATAGGGCACCATCACCGTCACCAGCACCCCTGCCAGAGTTACCAGATTGGGATGAATCTTTAAGGCGATCAACACTCGGCACAAAGGCTTCAGGGCTTGATCAATCCACTTTTTGAGTTTTTTTTGATAAGACCCGAAGGATGAGATGGGACGACTCCTCATAAATAATCAAAACATTAAGGCTGTTGAACCACCAAGACACCAAGGGCACCAAGTACAGCAATTCATAATTAAGAATTCAAAATTATCAGTTGTCTTTCTTGGTGCCTTGGTGGTTAAAACTTCCTTATTTTAAAGAGAACCGCTCGCCCAGATAAATTTCGCGTGCTTTTTTGTTGGCGGCCAATTTAGCGGCGGTGCCGGAAAGAAGGATTTTCCCCTCGAACATAATATAAGCCCGGTCCACAATCGAAAGCGTCTCGCGCACATTGTGGTCGGTGATCAAAACACCAATTCCTTTTTTCTTGAGAAAACGGATGATGCCCTGAATATCCTGAACCGCGATGGGGTCAATTCCCACAAAGGGCTCATCGAGAAGAATAAACTTAGGGTCGACGACCAAAGCCCTGGCGATCTCAACCCTCCGGCGCTCTCCGCCCGACAAGGTGTAAGCCTTTTGTTTAGCCAAATGGGAAACTTTGAGTTCTCCCAAGAGATGTTTTAATTTTTTTTGACGTTCTTCCTTAGTCAGGGGCATCAATTCTAAAATCGCCATCAAGTTGTCCTCAACGGACAATTTTCTAAAGATGGACGCTTCTTGAGGTAAATAAGCGATTCCCAATCTCGCCCGCTTATACATGGGCATCTGGGTAATATCGTGCGTCGCGCCCTCTTCCTCAAAAAAAACCTGGCCCTCATTGGGGGCAATAAAACCCGTGGTCATATAAAAGGTGGTTGTCTTGCCGGCTCCATTGGGGCCTAAAAGACCCACGATTTCACCCTGATGAACTTCGATGGAAACATGATCGACCACTTTTTTCTTGCCGTAATGTTTCACTAGATTGTCGGTTCGAAGCACTTTCATAGTTACCTCAGCGCGAATTAAGTTACCTGACTATTGGCCAAAACTGCCCGCAAAGGGCGTCGGGGTCGGACCCTGCGGCGGATTCGATACGGTTCCCGGCGTTATCATAGCAGTCGGCTGTACACCCGGTGTCCTTGATGGCGCCGAACCATTAGGTGTTTTACTGTTAGGCCCGCCGTTTTTCCCCGATGCGGCCTGGTTTTTATCATCCTTTTTACTTTTCGTCTCCAAGGGCGCGCCGCTGGGATTAAAAAGAACGTCCGCTAAACCCTCGGCGAAAAAGCTCTTATTTTCCCCCAGGTTAGTCGTAATTCTTCGGGCGGAAATTTGAGCACTGGAAGTATAAACCCGGGGGTCATTCTCCAGCACTAATTTGTTTTCATTGCCGTAAAAGGTCGCTTTTTGGGCTTCGGCATTGCTGTCCGTCATCTGGATTTGAACATTCTGATTCACCACCACTGTTTTTTTCTCCGAATCCAATTCCATTTGCCGGCCCAAAATAGTGACTGGTCTTTTATTGTTATCCACACTGTGAAGAACGGGATGGTCGTGGGCGGTCATGGTTTCCATCAGATCCTGATATTCCAGGTTGCCGCAGGTCAGCGTCACTCCCTGGGTTTTATCAACCACTTTGACATGGCCTTTAGCGGTGGCCGCGTTGTTATCGGAGAAAGCCCTGATCTCATCCGCCGTCAAAACCACCGTGCCGTGGAGGGCCGTCACCTTGCCCTTGAAAAGGGTCAAACCTTTGAGCTTCTCAAAAAACAATTGAGCCGACGAAATACTAACCGGCTTTTTAGCCGAAATGGACTTAGTCGCGGTGGTATCGCTGGCGCGCGAAAAAAACACGCCCGCGAAAAAAACAACGGCCATCGCTAAGACGCAAAGGGCCAGCTTCACGTGGTCAAAAGGGTTTGGGTTTTTGGAAATCAGTAATGTCATTAACGTCCCTGACTTTCGAATGCACGTCCCGGCTGAAATGAATATTATTGAGTTCGGTGTCCGCCGTCATTCCCACCGCCGTGATTTCATCCGACCCCTTATAAACATGCACCTTTTCCTGGGTTTTAATCTGATCCGTATCCGGATTCCAGTCCAGTTTTTCCGTCTCTAATTTCGACCCATTCTCCACGGTGAGTTCCACATGGCCCTGGGCCTGGGTCTCGTTGGTTTCCGTATTGATGATGGCCTTATCCGCGGTCAAAGTGGAGACCAGCTTTTCCTGTTTGTAGTATTGGGCGTAAACATTGTCCGTATAGGCCAGCTTCTGCGCTTGGTACAACCGCGCCATGTCCGAGTAAAACTCCCAGCGTTTAACTCCCTTAAACGTCGACACCAGGTGAAATTTCTCAATGGTCGCGTCAGGAGAAACTTCGTCTTCCGCGACCGTTTCGGGGCTGTTGGGCGCTGGCTGGCTTCTATCCTTGAGAAGAAAAAGCGCGACAATCACCACGGCCAAAATAGCCAAAAGCGTGAAAAATCGCCCTAGGTTCTCGCGGGAAGGCGCTAAAACAATCACCGATTGGTCAATGGAAGGAATGACCGATTTGGATTTAGACTTGGATTTGGATTTGGACTTTCTCATGACCCACTCGCGTTTTCAAAATATTAAAAACAAAATCTTTTCAACCACCAAGACACCAAGGTCACCAAGTAAGGCGAATCAAGATTTTGATTTAAAGACTTCACAAACATCATTGTCTTTCGTAGTTCTTGGTGCCCTTGGTGCCTTGGTGGTTAAATACCGTTAAGGTCTAGTTTTCCATCTCTCATGCATCCACATCCACTGATCCGGATAGGCTTTCACATAGGATTCGATCACCTCAGTATAACGCTTCACGGTCTCCAGAATGTCCTTTTCGGCGTCGCCGGTTCGGGGAACCTCGATTTCTTTTTCCACATACAGTTCAAACTGGCCGTCCACGCCTCTCACCACAAAGGCCGGCACTAAAGCGGCCTCGGTTTTATAAGCGATACGCGCCGAACCCGATTGGGTCCAGGCCAATTTTTCAAAGAAGGGAACAAAAACTCCATCCTTGCCTGTGTCCTGATCCACCAACGCGCAAATCGCGCTGTTACTTTTGAGCGCTTCCAAAATGCCCCGCAAAGCCAACCCTCTTTTAATCATGGGTATCTTAAATTTATCCGTTCTCAGCCAGGTGAGCAGGTTATCAAAACGCTCGTCATACATTTGTTGGGCCACACCCACCGTGGGCGTCTTGGATGAAAAATAAGCGCCCAAAAGTTCCCAGTTACCCAAATGCCCTGACAAAACCATCACGCCCTTTTGGCGGGACAAAGCTTTTTCCACGTGCTCCCAGCCGCGAACCTTGACCACTCGCGAAACGACTTCTTCCCGAGTCATCGGAATCCAACGGGCTACCTCAAAAAGATTCCAGCCCAGCCGGATCCAAACCGAACGAGCTAAAGTTTCCGCCTGAACCCGGGTCATTTTAGGAAAGGCGACCCAAATGTTGCGGACGTTTTTTTTTCGTTCTTTTTTGGCGAGTTGAAAAACCAGCATGCCAAAAGTACGGCCCAAAGGGCCCATCCAGGAATAGGGCAGGAAGCCCAAAAATCCCATCAGGATATTGGCGGCGAAATAGATGATGTGATGTTTAAATTTGGGTTCAGGCAAGTCGCGCCTCAGGTATAGACATCGTTGGAGGTTTCGGAATTTTCCCGGTTGATTTGATGAAATTTCTCAACCGCTTTAGCCCACTTGCCCTGGGCTTTGAGGATTTTCTCCACCACTTCGCGAAAAGCCCCGTCGCCCGCCTGGGCTTCCGTCATATAATCCGAGGCCTTTTTTACCTCCACCCGCCCATAGGGCACCGTGGCGGCAAAGCCCACCGCTTCCAAAAGAGGGATATCGATAATATCGTCGCCGATGTAAGCCACTTCGGAAAGTTTCAAGTCCAGCTTATCGCAGAGCTTTTCCGCGGCCATCACCTTGTCCAGCTTTCCTTGCATCAAATAAGGCACTTTTAAATGCTTGGCCCGGGTAGCTACAGGTTTGGAAACCCGGCCTGAAAGCCAGCCCACCGGCAGGTCACCGCAAGCCGCCAGGCGATGGCCGATACCGTCCTGAATATCAAACTGAATCCATTCGCTTTCGTCGCTGAGATAAACCTTCCCATTGGTCAAAACCCCGTCCACGTCAGTCAACAAAAGTCGAATGTCCTGAATACTCATAGACTTTCCTTATGTAAAAATTAAACCCAAGTCAAAATCTGTTTAACCGCCAAGACACCAAGGGCACCAAGAAAGACAAAAAAAAGATTCGATTGAAAGATTTCTCAAACATTATCGTCTTTCGTAGTTCTTGGTGCCATTGGTGTCTTGGTGGTTCAATCTTCCTTTAGCCTATCTGAATCTGTCCCCGGCCCAGCAGGTCATGCAAATGCACCAAACCAATCACGCGTTTGCGTTTGTCCAAAACGATCAACTGATAAATCGTCTTTTCTTCCATCAACTGAAGCGCGCGGGCTAAAGAAGTGTCCGCGGAAATGGTCGCGGGACGGGGGGTGCGAAGATTACCCGCGTTCCATTTGCGGATGTCCGCGTTTTTCAACATGGCCCGGCGCAAGTCACCGTCCACAATGATTCCCTTTAGCTGACTGCCTTCCAGCACCAAAGCGCAGCCCACTTTTTTGGCGTTAATTTCTTTCACAATCGTCTCAAACGAGGCGGACAACTTCACGCGGGGAATTTTCGAGCCCTTGCGCATAATGTCGGCGACTTTTAAATGCAACCGGCGGCCCAGGTCACCTCCGGGATGGAATAAAGCGAAGTCCTGTTCCGTAAAGCCGTGTTGTTCCAAAAGCGCGATCGCCAAAGCGTCGCCCAACCCCAAAGCGGCGGTCGTGCTGGCGGTCGGTGAAAGATTCAAGGGGCAGGCTTCTTTGCGGACCCCCGCGTTAATCACCACGTCGCCCAAATGGGCCAAAGCGGAAGAAAGATTGCCCGTGAACAAAATAATTTTGCAGCCCATACGTTTCAAATGGGGCAAGAGTGTTTTGAGTTCGTCCGTCTCGCCGCTGTTGGAGATCGCCAGAATCACATCGCCCTTCGCCACCCGGCCCATATCGCCGTGAAGCGCTTCCGCGGGGCTCAAGAATAAAGAAGGCGTACCGGTCGAAGATAACGTCGCGCTGATCTTGTGCCCAATCAAGCCGGACTTGCCCATACCGGTTACGACGACCCGGCCCGAACCCTTGAGGATCAGTTTGACCGCCTGATCAAACGACTTGCCGGTCTTTTTCGCCAACTGCAAAAGGCCTTCGGCCTCAATTCTCAAAACCCGCTTGGCTGTTGAAGCGCTCATCGTTAATCCTTGATATAGAGATAGCGACCGCACTGACAATTGATGATCGCGTCTTTTTTTCGAATCTCGTGCAGCATTTGGGGCGCCACATTCATGTTACAACCACTGCAGTTATTATCCTCAGTGATATAAGAGACCACTATTTTCTTCCCTTTGGCCCGCATATTTTCATAACCGCGGTTATAGGGTTCTTCCACCTTGGTCAACTGTGTGCCCCGTTCCGTCTTCTTATCCGCCAAAGCCTTGTCGCAATCATTAATCCTGGTCTGGATATCCGCTTTATCCTTCACCGCCTGATTTTCCGCCTCGCTCAATTTGGCGGTGGAGGTCTTAATCACTATTTTTTGCTCATCCTCCTGCAGGAGGATTTCCATTATTTTGTCCTCAGCCTGCGCCTTTTCCTTTTTGCTCTTGTCAATTTCCTGGCCCAGCGCCGTGACCTGCTCACTATTTTTGACGTCGTTCTGCTGTTTGATGTACTTGGCGATATGGGAATCCAGCGTTCCCGTTTCAATCTCAAGGGTCTTGCGCTGTTTCACCAAATCTTCCAGCGTCTTTTTGTCGTTTTGCAGTTGGTTCTTCAGCACCTGTACATTCGCGTCAATCGCCGCGATGTCGGTCGAAAACTTCTTCTTATGCTTCTCCAGGTCATCCAACCCCGAATCCAGCCTTTGCAGTTCTACCAGTTGTTTAAGAATGTCATTCAATTCCAAAGAAATAGCCTTTCGGGTGCCCAAACAGCGAGCGGACGGGAAGTTTAACATGGCCCCTCAAAACCCTCCACCCCTTTGGGGTCGAAAGTCTTGATAATATAGGCCTAAATCCGCACACTATCCGCACTTCAATGAACGGATTGTTTAACCACGGAGTACACGGAGTTTCACGGAGTAAATCTTAAAGAATTTTGGTTTAACCCAAGATTTGCCTTACTCCGTGAAACTCCGTGTACTCCGTGGTGAGAAAGCTTTTGTTTTGGATTTAATTTAAAAATGAGGAACCTATGAACGAACCCGCCAAGAAAAAACTGCTGCAGATGATCCCCCACGCTTTGTACATCCTCACCGCCGAGGCCAACGGCCACCACGCCGCCTCCACCATCAGCTGGATGACCCAGGCTTCTTTCAAGCCGCCCCTCATTGTGCTGGGCGTCCGAGCCGACAGTTTCACTTTCGACATCCTCAAGCAATCGAGCAACTTTGTTTTGAACTATTTAGGCGCGGACCAAAAAGACATCGCCCAGAAGTTTTTCAAGCACGTGGAACCGGTCGATAACACCCTCGCCGGGGAACCCTTCGTCCACAGCCCCCTGCACAAACTGCCGGTGTTCCCCCACATGGCGGGCTACCTGGAATGCACGGTCGTGGATATCGTGGAACACGGCGACCACGCGGTGGTCGTAGCGGAAGTGCTGGAAGCGGAATTGTCCCAAGCGAACGGGCTTTTGTTGTTGTCGACAACGGGTTGGAGCTACGGGGGATAATTTTTTTCTTAGAAAAATTCCTAAGGATTAACAATGAAAAAGATAGTTTTTATACTTATCGGAATAATTGCTGTTTGTCTTGTTGTACAAACCTATCTTCTCTTTCAAGAACATATCGAAAAGCAAAAAGAAGTTGAGCAAAAAGAGGCCAGTGAAATACTAAACAAAAAACATAAAATCAGTTGTATTTTTGCAGAAAGCGATTGGAAGAATAAATTTCATTATAGCTATAATTTTTTGAGCAAAAACGAAAACGGGAAATTTAGCATTTCAGATACAGGTTTATTTGAATTCGACTTGTTAGACACAACCAAAACAGCTAATACAACTATCAATGGCAATTTACGTAAAAACGATCAAGTTTTGTTGATGATTTGGAACGATAGCAAAAAAGGCACCGTCAAAGTCGGAGTTTACGAAGACGGCGACACCTTAGAAAAGTTCGAAGGGAAAGGTTATCCCGATCCATTGATTGCAAAGGTTACAATAAAATAGAAACATCTAGTTAGATTTCGAAAATAGTTAATCAAGAGATGAGACCAGCCTAACCCACTTTAGAAATTACGGTGAACTCTTTTCTTGATCGCATTCGGGCGTTGTTACACTTACGCCTCTTTTTCGAAATACTCGTCGGGGTCGTTGCCTGCCAAAACCCAATCCACCAAACCCCCGATTTCATCCGACCATATCTCATTTTCAATGGCGAACCGAACGACTTTCTCGACGACTTTCTGGGTTTCCAATAGATTTTTGGAAACGCCTTCCAGGCGCTTTAGAAGAATAGCCAAATGTTTACTAAACCGGTAACCGCCCATATCCATGCCTTCTTCAATACAATTTTGAATGCTTTCCCAAATCATCTTCTGCGTGGATTCATTGAGCAGTTTCATGACCGGAAGCACCTTGGCCGCCAAAACCGGATCTTCTTGTACCGTGATGGCCAATTGGGCCACGTTCTCATTGGCGTCCTCCGCCAGTATTTTTTCCATTCCGGCGTAAACCTCAACCCATGTCAGGGGTTGGGAATGCCGTAAAATTGCGTGATGAAGTCGAATACCTTCCCATTCGTCGATGTCATAAACCATCGCCTTGAGGAAAGGCCACCCCAGCATTTCGGCCCCCTTCAGGGTCGAAATTTCATTGAACAATTCGTAATCGTGGTCTGGGTCAGCTTTCTTTTCCTCATTGGAGAGACGACGAACCCCGATCTCGTTCGCGTAACCAATGGCCTGCATGGAGAGCGCCTTTCGTTCCACATTCAGAGAATGAGCGTAACTTTGGGCGATAAAGGCGTTCACCCGGATTCGAGATGTCGGGATTTCTAAATGCTCGGGGTGCTTGGAGTTTTCGGACCAAGGAATGGGTTCAACCGAATCCTCATCTTCTTCCCCATCCGTCTCAGAGTCATCCACCTTCTCTGACACCTTGGGGGTAGACCCCTTAGCTTTGTGATCCTCCAGCTTATGGCCTTCCTGAACCCAGCGAACCAGCCCCTTCACCCCACCCTCGGTCATCTGCTCGTCGATGGCTACCGCCAGGGTTCGGCGAACGAGGTCTTGGGTTTCAGCGAGGATGGCCGGGTAGGGCCACAACTTTTGGGAATCATCCCCCGACTTCTTCACGCCCGGCTTCAAAGCCGACCCGGGACCCAAATCGGCCAGCCGAAGGACGGCGGATTCTGAAATACCCCAAATTCCCTTATTTGAATTGTTGCAATTTGCAACAATCAAGCCCCGGGCTTCGGGATTCAACAGTGGCAAAAGGCCTAAGGCCCGGTTCACCCTGCCGCTATCCATCTTCAAACGGGTCCCGACTTGCCTTTGGGTCAGTCTGGGGTTGGCTTTGATCAGCTGTTCAATACTCTGGTAACCCGCCCACCATCCCCTCTGCCGGACATCATTGTCCAAGTGGGTAATCTCAACCGCCTCTTCCGCCGTGGGATTCAGGATAAAACCCGCCAGAGTGGCCCACCCCAGCCGACCTGCCGCACGATACCGGCGTTCCCCGGCGAGGATCTGATAATTAAAATCCCCCAGCGCCCAGGGCCGCCCTTCCGCCGTCAGCCTAGGGTTATCCGGATGGGGCTGCGCGCGCCCGGCCAAGGGGTTTACCGGATGGGGCTGAACCTTCATGGGATTCACCAGCCCCCGGTCAGCCAGGTTGTCCGCCAGTTCCTGTATTTCCTGATCGCTCAAAGGCGCCCCGGGATTGTCCGGGTTGGGGTGGATATTCGTGTAGGGGATTTGCTGAATATCGGGAAACAGTTCCAGCAAGAGAGCCAAAACATCTTGGATTTGAACCGCCATAGGAGCCTCCAATGAAAATATTTATTCTCAAAGACGCCTCTAATTTATTCAAAAATGGATTTTTTGCAATTTACAGGAATGTAATTTTTTACTGATTCGAAGTGGATTTAAAAAAACGATTACCTAACGTTGTAAAATGCGGAGGCCAGAACCGGTCGGGTTAAAAAGCTAGTTGTTCATTTCCCATAATCAGCCAGTTGAATGAACCATTGGATAAAAGAATAAGCCATATAAGAAGTGATTAATAAAAAAATGAAAATCTTTGAATACCAACCCACATTTCGATACGACTTAGGGATCTTGGCGGTTAAGAAATCTTTCGTTTTTCGATCCAACATTTCAGTGGGGACAATAAAAGAAGAATTGTCGGGCACTAGTATCTGCCAAATCTTAGAGCCCTTCCTTATCCCGCGAAATAAAATCCACGCGTTCTTCCCCGCGGATATATCCGAATGAACATAGAACCATTTATCGGTAAAACGGTATTTAAAAACTGGAGACTTCATGCTTCTAATCATTTTAAGCGATTTGAAATAAGCGTACCCATAAGTAGAAATGAAAACGGCCGGGATGATTAAATAAGCCAGATCATAGAAGATCCAACTCGGACTTAAACACCCACAATATTCCCACGCAACATAACTCTGTAATGCGCCTATCAATAAAACGCCTACAACAAAAAATATTTCAACCGTTGCATGAGCCAACAATGATTGACGGATAAGTTTTGGGGTGTAGATAACTTTAATCGTCTTATTCATAAACACCTCGTGTTTAAATAAAAAAAGCCGGTCCCTTTCGAGAACCGGCCTTAATCATACCAATATTTTATTTCAACTCAGCCAATAAAGCCGCAGTTTCAAGGTGTCCTTACCAATTCAATTATTAATTCACCGCCGGCGCGGGCGGGGCATCGCCCTGCTTGGCTTCATCCGCGTCCAACAGGCCGGGGTTATAGGCGTTGCCCTGCGAGTCGAACATATCAAAAGAGCCGTCGTTGAGTTTCAGGATAATTTCCATCGGCCTGCCGTTGCTCGTGTCCGAAAAATCCACACTTTCAACGCCGGAAGCCAGATAGACCGGGTCAAACCCCGGCGGGTTTGCCGTGTCATATAGGAAAGCGTCCTGGGTTTGCTCGTCCAGTTTGACGATTCGGGTGCCATCCGCACTGGGGATGGACCGCATCGTCGCGTCGCTGGAAGCCGTCACCACCACCTGGTCCTCGACGGAATTGCAGGGAACATAGTTGTCATTGTTGTAGCAATACAAATCGGCGATGTGGTTCGGGTCCTGCCACCACCAGAAGCCGTTGTTCCAGAAACACCAGCGGTTAAAATCCGAGTCATACCACCACCAGCGGCCGTTAAAGTCGCGGGTCCAAAAATACTGGTCGCCCGAATACCAGCCGTACCACTGGTAGCCCGAGGTGTCGAGATAATGGCAATAGTTGATTCCTCCGTCGTTATGCCAATAGTAGTGGCCGGGTTGATTTTCAGTACTGTTCAAACCGCTCACACGGCTTTGCCAATCGGGACTGTCGATGAGTTTCATGTTATCGCGCACAACCCCGTCGTTAAAATGACGGGCGGACACCTGGGTGGCGGTGATCGGCTGGTGATCCGCTCCCTTTTGCGGAAAGCGGATGGTGGAATGGGTTTTATCCGTGTCCATCAGTTCGGAACGGTCCGTAATTAAACTGGGCTCCACGCGGACGCCGATCTTTTGTAATTTTTGGCGCACAGTGCCCTGGGCATAGGCGTGGTGATGAACCGCGACCGCCGCTTTGACGCCGGTCTGGGAATAATTTTGAACGCTGGGACGGGCATTAACCACTCCCGACATCGCGCCTTCTTTGGTGTTGGGTTGCGGCTGTGTGGGACGGGGAGGCTTCGCGGCGGCGGGATTATTCCAATGCAGTTGACCATAGGAAGGCTTCGGATTCGCCGGTTGACGGTTCATGTTCATCTGGGGTTGTTGCGAGGGAAAATTACGGTTATGGCCGCCGCTGGAACCATGGCTCATATTAATCACCACGGGTTGTCGTGCCGCGGGCGCGGGCCGGCTGGCAACAGCCTGTCTCATCGCGGGGGCACCCCCACCCCGCTGCGCGGCCCAAACCGTGAACCCGGTAAAAAGTAAAAGCGCCGCCAATACCATCGTTAATCGATTCATCTTCAGTCCCCTTTCAAAAAAGAAAGTTGAAAGCTTTTTCAGTCCATCAGATATTTAGACGTCGCACAGGCCCGATAGAGTCTTTTAAAAGCCCTCTCTTTTATCGTCAAAACCCGCCATGATTTTAAAGGGCTTCTTCTCGTCCAATACAGGTCTCCATTGTGGACAACTCAAGAATATCAAAACGAAAAAAGCCGGCTCCCTTGCGAGAACCGGCTTTAATCATGCTAAAAGCGTTTTACAGAATTAATGCAAAATAAGAATCTTCCCTGTCTTCGTTTCCACAATTCCATTCGACGAAACATGAATGGTGTAAATATAAAGTCCGCTGGCCACCACTTGCCTTGAGGCGTTCTGAATATCCCACAACCAGGAATTAGCTCCTGTGTTGCCGAAGAATGAGGAGGAAGCCACCCACTGGCCCATTGTCGTGTAAATGGCCACTTCGACCTGGGCTGGCTGATTCAATTGAACGAAGAACCGGATCGGTTGGTAGTTTTTAGAAACGTTCGGCCCCGCCACTGCCGACCGCAGCAAGGTTGAGGCGGTCAGCATAGGGGTAGACATTGCCGTCAAACTGGGAGTGGGCGTAACGGTTTTGGGGTTTTCCTCGGACGAGGCCAACCCGCCCCCACCACCGCCAGTGCAAGCTCCCAACGCTTCCCACAGGGCCGGTACCACGGGCGGTTCCCAATTCGGCTCGGACGTATGAGCCTCAATACATTGGTAAAGCTCGTTGTTGTAAGTCACCTTATTCCCCACAGAGTAAGCCACAAAGTTGCCGTTCCAAGCCGCTACTCCCGAACAAAGACCGGAAGATGCCGGTGTATTGGTAGGCGTATTTGTCGACATGGGCGTATTGGTCCGTGTCAACGTTGGCGTACTCGTCCCCGTGGGGGACGCTGTCGGTGGCACGGCCGTATTCGTTGCCGTGGCCGTGTTTGTAAAACTGGCGGTCGGAGACGAAGTCGACGTCCCCGTAGGGGAATGGATGGGCGTTCCCGTCGCCGTAGGGCTATTCGTCGGAGTCAACGTGGATGTAACCGTCGACGTGTTTGTATAACTAGCGGTCAAAGTCGAAGTCGCGCTACTGGTAGCGGTCGCTGTCAATACCGGTGTGAACGTATAGGTGTTGGTATTGGTCCGGGTGACTGTCGGCGTCGACGAAGCGGTCGGACTATATGTATTCGTGCTAGTCGAAGTCGCACTGTTGGCCGGAGTCGAAGTGTAGGTGAATGTGGACGTACTCGTCACCGATGGAGTAGTGGTTCCTCCCGTACAAATACTGAAGGCCGAAGCCGTCCAATAGTTATTTCCGCCGCAATTGCTGTTCGCCGCGGTGAACTGCACGGTCCCGCAACTCAAAGCGTAGCCCAGTAAAATGTCACCCGAGGGGGCGCCCGCGGGGACGGTGACCACCGTGGTCACGGTGCCGCTAGACGCCGATCCGGCGTTGGTCGGATTGAGAACTCCATTGGCTCCGCCATTGCAGGTATAGGGATTGGCCCAAACCACACCGGAACAGGTTTGCGTCCTGTTAGGGGCGAACCCCACCACATAATCCACGTTTCCATTGGCCGTATTCCCGGTCCAACTCCAAACAATCGTCACCGAACCCCCGGCGGGGGCGCAAGAGGGATTGATAGAAAGAATGTTGATAAAGCCCTGGGTGGGTGTAGGCGAAGGCGTCGGAGTGAACGTCGGTGTCAGGGTAAAGGTCGGCGTCAGGGTGAGCGTAGCCGTCTTGGTCGGCGTCGGACTGAAACCGCAAACCAGCGCCCCGGCCTGGTTAAACGCCTGGGGATTGTTGTTGATATCGGTACCGCCCACTACGTACAGGTTTTCATTGATCACCCCCGCCGCCGAGCCGTTCACCGCGGTCGGCACTGAGGCTTGCGTGGACCAGTTGTTCGTCGAGGGATTATAAGATTCCACCGTCGACAGAACTCCCGTTAATCCCAAATTCGTTTCCCCGCCGGTCACGTAGAGCTGGCCGTTAACTACCCCGCCCGAGCAGAATCCACGGGCCGTGGGCATCGCGGGCAGACTGGTGTTCCAGGTATTGGTGGCCGGGTTATAGACTTGAAGGGTCGATAGGGGCGAATAACCCTGCCCGGTGGTCGAAATCCCGCCCGCTACATATAAGAGGCCGTTCAAAACTCCCACCGCCATTCCGGCGCTGCCGGTTGGCATGGGCGCCAACTCGCTCCAGCTGTTGGTGGCCGGGTTATAGGCTTCCAAATTATTCAAGCTGCCGCCGATATATTCCCCGCCGACGGCGTAAAGAATCCCGTTGATCACCGCCACGCCCAATCCGGCGCGCGCCGTGGGCATCGGCGCCACGGTGGACCAGCTGTTCGTAGCCGGGTTATAGGCTTCCACGGTGTTATAGGTGGTTCCGTTTTGGCCGCCCACCGCGTAAAAGATTCCATTCACCACTCCCGCCCCCAGGCGGTATCTCGTGGTCGGCATATATTGCGCGTCGATCCAATTGTTCGCCGCCGGGTTATACCATTCCAGATTATTCACGGCGCCGTTATTGTTCTCCCCGCCCGCCGCGTAAAGGTACCCGTTCAACACCGCCATCCCCACGCCATAGCGCGCCACGGGCATAGGATTCTTGGCCGTCCAATTCAGATAATTGGAGGGGCAATAGGTGGGCGTCGAGGTTAAGGTCGGCGTCGGCGTAAAGGTCGACACCGTTCCCGTCGGCGTCGCCGTCGAAGTAAACGTCGGCGAGTTGCCGCAATCCAGCAAAGCCGCCTCATTGGTAGCAAGGACGCCCGTTTTGCTATTGGCGCCGCCCACAAAATAAAGCGTGCCATTGATAGCCCCCGCCGAGAAGCCGCCACGCGCGGTCGGCGCGTTGGCCTGGGTTGTCCAGGCGTTCGTCAGGGGATTATAGGCCTGCACCGTATTGAGGTAGCTGGTGTCATACCCGCCGCCCACATAGAACTGCCCGTTCATCCCCGTTCCCGCGGGATAATCCCGGGGCGTCGACATTTCCGGCAAGCCGGTGGTCCAGCTGTTGGTCGCCGGATTGTAAGCTTCCAAGGTTGCCACCAGCGTGTAATTGGAATTAATGCCGCAAGCCACGTAGAGGCTTCCGCCTACGACTCCGGACGTCAGGTCATACCTCGGCGTCGGCATACTGGCCAGGCCGGTCGTCCAACTATTCGTCGCGGGGTTATAAGCTTCCACCGTACCGATGGGTCCTCCCGAGTAACCACCCACCGCGTAGAGAATACCGTTCACCGCTCCTGCCGTCAGGTAAGCCCGGGTGGTGGGCATGGTCGCCACCTCGCTCCAGTTATTCGTCGCCGGATTGTAAGCTTCCACGGTGTTCAGATAATTGCCGTTGTATCCGCCAATGGCGTAAAGAATCCCGTTCACCGCGCCCGCCGCCAGGTAAGCGCGCGACGTCGGCATGGGCGCCAACTCGCTCCAACTGTTGGTGGCCGGATTGTAGGCTTCCAACGTCGTCAGGAAGCCGCTGCCGTTGGTTCCACCCACCGCGTAAAGAATGCCGTTGATCACAGCCGCCGCGAAGTTCACCCGTCCCGTCGGCATGGGCGCCATCATGGACCAGCTCAGGTAGCTGGAAGGACAAGTCGTGGGGGTCAGAGTCGGCGTATCGGTGTTGCCCGCGGGAGTCGAGGTGAAGGAGGGGGTCTTGGTCACCGTCGGAGTGTTGGTGGGCGTGGGACTGGAACCGCAAACCAGGGCTCCGGCCTCGAGGGCCGAAAGATCGCTGACGCCATTGTTACCACCGACCAAATATAAAGTTCCATTGATCACGTCGCCGCCCAACAGATAACGGGGGACCGACGCTGAGTTTTGATAAGTCCAGCTGTTCGTCGCGGGGTTATAGGATTCCACCGCGTCGGAATTATTCCCTGCGGCCACATAGAGCTGTCCGTTCAAAACTCCGCTCGCCGGGGAATAAGTGGCGTTCAGCATCCCCGCCAGGCTGGTGTTCCAGCTATTGGTCGCGGGGTTATAGGCCTGCAGAGTCGCCAGCGTGCCGGCGGTTCCGTTACCGCCCGCCACGTAGACCGTTCCATTCACCACACCCGCCGCCATGAGATAGCTCGCCGTCGGCATGGCCGCCATCTCGCTCCAGCTGTTCGTCGCCGGATTATAAGCTTCCACCGTGCCGAGAGGCCCTGTGCTGTTGACCCCGCCGATCGCGTAAAGAATCCCATTCACTACCACGACTGACATGCCCCAGCGCGCCGTGGGCATGGGCGCCAAGGCGCTCCAGCTGTTCGTCGCCGGATTATAGGATTCCAAATTCGCCAGTAAAGTAGGACCGCCCGCGGTTCCACCCACCGCGTAAAGAATGCCGTTCACCACTCCCACTCCCAGTCCATAACGCGGCGTAATCAGGCCCGCTTTGGTGCTCCAGCTGTTCGTGGCCGGGTTATAGGCTTCCACGGTATTCAGGATAGCGCCATTGTTGTTGACACCGCCCACCGCGTAGAGAATTCCGTTCAGCGCTGCCACACCCAACTGGGCCCGGGACGTCGGCATGGAAGCCTCGGTGTTCCAATTCAGGTAATTGTTGGGACAAGGGGTGGGCGAGGAAGTAAAGGTGGGAATAGTGCCCGTCGGCGTGAAGGTGAAGGTAGGCGTCGATGTCGAAGAGGAAGTGAAGCTGTTGGTCGGGGTAAAAGTAGGCGTGCGGGTTGTCCAGGTTCCAGTGGGTGACGAGGTCGGCGTGGGAATTCCGGAAACCAGACTATTGATCAGTCCCAAACCATTGGGTGTTCCCCAGCCCGTGGCTAAATCGTATCCCGTGACCGCGTAGAAAGGCGCGGAGTTATGTCCGTTATAGTCGTTATCACTTCCATCATTAATGTCGTGGAACGCGGAATTATAGTTCGGCCCATTGCCCAGGCTGGTCAACATGGGGTTGAGGAAGCCCACCGGAGGCAGGCCCTGGGAGGCCGCCTGTTGGTTGGCCATGGAAAGGAAAGCCGCCCAAAGAGGCGCCGCGCAGCTGGTACCGCCCACGCCGCCGTCATAACCCGATCCGCCCGCGACATTTTGCGCCACCACCAGCAGGTCGGAAGCCACCATGGAAACATCCGGAATGTTCCGCCATTGCGTCGACCCGCCGTTGCCCGGCGGGTAAGGCGTAAAGGAAATGGAATTTTGGTAAGGGGGAATGCCGAGCTGGTTCGTGAGAATGCCGCCGCCGCTCGAACCGGTGTTGTCGTTCCAGGTGGTCTCGGAAACGTAAGAAAGCGAAACCGGGCTTCCCGCGGGAATCGTGGTCGTCAAGGCCGTCCCGCCCACCTCGGTGATATAGGGGCTGACGGTCCCCGGGCCGGGCACGATGCCGAAAAAGTTTCCCGCGCCGAAAGCGCCAAAATCACCTGAGGCCAGGAAAAAGGATTGCCCCTGCGCCGCGAATTGGGCGAAGAGGTTCGCGTCAGTCTCGTCCCCGAAGTTGTACCAGGAACAGCTCAACTGATTGCAAAGCGGCGGCTCGGCCATGGCGGCCAGGACATCGTCTGCCGACACCTGGTAATTGTCCGTGGGAGATCCCTCATAAACCACGATCTGGGCGCCGGGTGCCAATGACATCACCATCTCAATATCCAGGGAAACTTCCACGTTGTCACCCAGACTGTAGGGCACGCCGTTAAAGCCGTCCAACAGCACGGTCGTGGGGTTAATCGGGGCCAAGGGCGGGTTCGCGCTGCTGGCGTAATAATTAATGTCTGATTGGTAAAACCCGTCAACCTCGAACAGGCCCACCGATTGCCCGGCCCCGTTCAGACCGGCCGGCACTCCGGGACAATAAGCGTCCCGCAAATCCTGGCCCTGGTAATAGCCCTGATCCGCCGTCCCCATGTTGGGGGCGGGGCTGGTGTTACCAAGGGTTTGTTTTCTTTTGGGCCGGTTCCCCCGCGCGGCTTTTTTGACATAGTTGTTGCTCGCCACATTGAAGCTATCCAGACCGCTGACGTGTAAAACCGGCGTGTCGAGGTCCAGCGAGGGCTCGCGGTCCGGCGCGTGGAACTTGGTCCCGTCCGCCTTCTTATAGTAATTCAGGTTCACGTGGAAAGCCTTTTGGATATCCCCCGCCGCGCCGCGCACATGCACCAGCACGCGGTTGGAATGGGTGCGGGTCACCTGCAGGTGGTGAGCTTTGGCGAAATCCATGACGGCCTGGTAATCCGCCGCAGTCGGCCCGAAGCGCTCCGTGAACTGGTCCGGCGTGAGGAAATGGCGGAACTGCGGGCTGTGGGAATCGTAAAGATCTTTCAACAGGTTTTGAAGTTCATCCGGATTGCGCAGTGGAAGCCCGATGGTTAAATCCATAGTTTGGTCGGCGGGAACGCTTTCAAGTTTTGGCGCGGTTGATACGGCGGCAGGAACATGGCCGTGAAGCTGCTGCCTTCCCGTTCCCTGGGCGAGGGAGAAACCGGAGGTCAGTACCAGAATCACCAGCGCCAGGGCGGCCCATCGAATGGGAGTGGAGTTTATTTTGAAAACCGGATTTAAAGATGGCTTCGAGATGTTCATAAACGCCTCCGATATTTTTTCAGGCCGCCGAAAATTTAAAAAATGAGCTGTTTATTTTTTGTCAAACTGCGGAACGACAATAGCGGAGCGAAGCTGAGCGCGTCATTAAATATTTGTAATATTTCTGTTTTTTAAAATCGTTTCGAGGGTAATCGGTTACAAAAAAATAAAACCAATCAAATTCTAAAATCATTTTCTTTTTTAAGTTTCAGGGGACGTAAAAATTTTAAGAATAGTCACATGGGACATGCAGGGGAAATTCCCTATGAGCGGAGCGGGTCCGATCTTTTTTTGCCTGGAGCGGCGTTTGCGGGCATGAAACGAATCCGGGCCCATTCGTAAAAAGATTCTTTATCCAAAAGCCGGGCGGTCAATTCCGCTGTGATGGCGCAAAGCATGATGGGAAAAATGGCGTTATGGTGATCCGTCATTTCCAATACCAGCACGAAAGCGGTAAAAGGGGTTCGGGTGACCCCCGTCAGAAATCCGGCCATACCCAATAAAATCAAAAGCTCGGGTGAACCCAATGATAACCATGAGGTGACGAATGAGCTGATACAGGCGCCGGACGCCAAAGCGGGCGCGAAAATCCCCCCTGCCGCGCCGGACACATAAAAAACCAGCGAGCCCATGATGCGGAGCAGCGGCAAATCCCACCCGGCTTTTTGACCTTTGAAGAGCAGGGCGTTCATGACTCTCGCGCCCGATCCGGAAGCGTCGGGGTCAAGAAAAGCCATCAAAGCCATTGCCAACCCACAGGCCAGGGCCAACAACGCCAGGGAATAATTGGTTTTAAATTTTGAGCGCCAATCCAGCAGTCTTTTAATACAGAAGCCATAAAGCGAACCGGACAGGCCGGTGATCACCCCGATTAAAAGCGCCTTGGGCAAAATAGAGAAAGTAATGCTGCCCACCTCAGGGTATCCCAAATAGAGGTAAGTCCCCATGATCCATTCCGAAACCAGTCCCGCGATAATGATGGAAATAATTAAAGCGGTTCGAAACCGCTTGAAGGAAATGGACATTTCCTCAATGGCGAATACGATACCGCCCAGAGGCGTGTTAAAGGCGGCGGCCAATCCGGCGGCGGCGCCCGCCACAATCCAGGTTTGGGGATCGACTTTAGGAAGAAACTTCCGGGTGAATTTGCCGACAAAATGAAAAAGTCCCGCGCTGATTTGGATGGTGGGGCCTTCCCGGCCCGTCACCGAACCGCCCAGACAAACCAAAAGCGAACTGATGATTTTCACCAAAACTACTTTAAGCGACAGAAGCCGGTCCACCCAGGCGGCGTTTTTTGCGTAATTTAAATCATTGGCGGCTAAAACCTGCGGGATACCACTGCCCGTCGCTTCGGGGGCGAAAAAGTGGACCATCGCCCAGCCTGCCATCAGGCACAGAGGGGTTAAAAACCAAATCCAAGCGGGATGATCGGTTGAGATTTGGTGATAAAAATTCTCGAAAATTTTAAACAGACCCGCGTAAGCCACCGCCACCAGACCGGCCAAAAAAGCGGATATAACAAAAGCCAGGGTTTGTAACTGATCGGGATTGGTAAGAAAAAGTTTAATGTTTTTAAAAGTGTTTTTCATCATGACGCAGTTTAATAGATTTTAAAAACAAATGGTTAACATACTCATAACCGAATAAATTCAGATCTTCTGGACACTTTCAGCGTGGAGAAAGAAATGCGGATCCTGACTTTTAATTTATTCAGAAACTGCCATTTGTCTTGCGGGCGCCTGGGGTTGCGTAAACCGGTTGCGGGGGCCGCGCGCGTAAATCTCATCCGGGTGCGGGTTTAAAGACGCCAGCCACCGGCCAGCGGCGGTTTGGGGGTCCAATACCGTCACTAAAACCCGCATGCAATGGTGCGAGGAATAACCCAGCTTTCTTTGAATCCATTCTTTGGATTTTTGGTTTCTCAGGGCCCAAAGCATGTAATGGGCGCCGATGGTTTGAAACGAAAACCCGGACTTCCATAACCGTATCAGGACTTTATTCTCGCGGGCGCTCACCTGATTTTGGATTTCAGTAAGCTGATAAAATTTGAAAAACCTCGACTCCCAGGACGGCATTTTATTTTTCTCAACTAACTCGCTCCATAAATGGCGCAAAGCGTCTGCCTTTTCTGAAAAACCGAACCGCGTAAAATGAAATTGAACGGTGTTGCGGTGAACCTGAAGCGCTTCGGCGGTCTGGTCAAGGTCGCCTTGATGAACCGCGAACCAATAAAGAAAATAATGCCATTCCAGATGCCAGGGAACCAGACCCCGGCTCCAAACGCGGTCCAGCGTGTCGAAAGCCTGCTGAAGGTTAATTTTGGTTTTATTCATTTCCCATCCTTATCCTCATTCAATTCGCCTATCGAAATCGGACGACATTGCTTCTGGTTGATTTATCTCCATGCGGAATGAGGTAAGACAGGACACAGCCGGCGAAACCTGCTGGCAGGGTCAGCAGCCAAACCACCGCCCCGCCCCAATAACTCACACCCGTTGTTCCCGGAGTGATGGCCGAAATAACATCAATCGCGCTCAAACCCAAAAACAACCAGAAGGAGACCACAAAAAACTCAAACTGATAAATAACGCCGAAAATAAAAACGCCGGCGAGGAGAAGTAAATCCCTGTTCCAAATAGCCTGAAGCGGCAGAATCCGGTCTTTATAGAGGAGATAACCCGCCGAATAACCAGCAAGGCAAAGAAGCCAGAATTTCAAATCCCAAATGTTATTTTTATTCTCTTTCTCAATCATGAATGACCACCTTTCCTGATCCGTCAAGGGTGAGAGGCCGGTTTTCATTTGAGCGGCTCGCAAGCCAGGAAAGGGAAAACCTCCCTTTCCTGGTCTCAAAACTATTTTCGCGAACCCGCCTTATCTTTCCGCCGCCGTATCCGGCGAGCTGATTAAAAAAACAATCCGGCGGTTTTTGGCTTTGTTTACTTCCCTATCGTTGGGAGCCACCGCTTCCACGGGGCCATTGCCCACCGCGGATATATTGATCGCCAAAAGCCCCTGCTTGGTCAGTTCTCTCTTCACTGAATCCGCGCGGTGCTGGGAGAAGGCCACGTTTTTCATGTCCGTTCCGCTGTTATCCGTATAGCCCACAACCACCACCTGGTCATTGGGATACTTCAGCAAAGCTGCGGCGATTGCGTCCACCTTTACCGTTCCGTCGTGACTTAATCGGCTGCTGTGTTTCTTAAATATCGCGTCCGCGCTCACAGTGACTTGAAACCCTTTCATCGTCTGTTCCACTTCACCCAAACCCAAAAAAGCCTGCATCTGTGGATTTTCGGCGCGCCGGAAGAACCCTTGACCATTGAATGGGTCGTACCGCAGCTCGCCATTACTGCCGCCAAACTCATAAATGCCACTAAACAAAAACCTTTCATAAACCACCTCCTCATTTTTGTTTACCGCTACCGCCAAATAACCCGACAGGCACTTCTGGTTCGAACAGGGAAACCAACTTCGAGCCCGTTCGGAAATCGAAAACAGTCGATCCCCCAACGGGTCTCCCGACCATTCATCGGGACCCGAACCTGCTTTTTACTTAGCCATAGGTGTAGAGGTGGTTTTGGCGGCCTTCTTTGTCGACTTTTTCTTTTTGCTGGATTTCTTAGTCGTTTTCGACTTGGCAGCCGGCGTGGCCGCGGCAGTCGTCGCGGCAAAAGCGGAACCGGATACTACCCCCAAGAATAAAACCGACAAAATCACAGCTAGTGCCTTTTTCATAACAACTCCTTTAAAAAATTGAACGGCAGCGTGCCCGTACTGAGTTACGGGCACAACCGTTTCCCATTTCCCCGCCAAGGGTTGGTCTAACCTAAGGCTGGGGTTGGATAAATCGCCCGATCTTTTAATCGATGATCGGGCACTACCAAATAAGTACCGCGTCTGGTGGACGCGGTACAGGCGCGCCCGGGCTTGGGCACCGGGCGTCAAAGTCCTGCTGCTGGGGGCAGAGGACTTTCAGGAGATTAAAAGTACTCAGTCATCTGGGTCTCCCGGGGTTTATCATGCGGTTGATATTTGGGCGTGGAATCCGCCAATTCTCTGGCCCGCTTGATTTCGGCTGAGGTCAAACCTTCCTCCACTTTCAAAGTCTGATTGGCATAGATCAGATCCGGATCTTTGATCAAATCCCGGTTGGCCTTAAAAAGCAAAGGCCATTGGAACGGATCGCCGTAAATACTCCGCTTGCCGGCGATGACCCAAAGGCAATCCTTCGGTTTGACCACATACTTCTTCGCCTGGTGATAGACGGCCTTTTGCGACGAGCCAGACTGATCCCAAACCGGCTGATTCGTTACCCCAGAACTGCTTACCTGTTTGCCGCTCGCGCAGCCGCCCGCCAAAGCCCCCAGGCTTAATAAGGCGCCGATCAAATAAACTTCTTTGTGCTTCAACATGATGAAGCTCCTTTCTTTTTACGTTCAAACGCCAGAGACGTTTAAACGGACTAAATCGTAAATCTCCACAAACTCCGCGACGCTCACACTTAAAAGATACCGTTCGTAAGGACAGAGGCTTCTTTCCAATGTCCTGCGAAACTCTTTCTCGGCGGCCCGTACGATCACATCGCCGGTGAGCGCCTGCCAATCTTCCCAGCTCTCAACCTGGGTCTTATCGACCTGGTTGAACCAGTTTTTCATCCGCTTCTCCGAATCCAGCGACTCCTTCCACAGAAACTCCCGGCACAAAAGGGAGATCAAACAATCCGTATTCACTACAGGATGCCAACACCTCACCATCATGGTTTGCATAGCTAACCTCTCGTTTCGATTACCCCCTGTTCAGTTCTTCCCTGACGGGAGCCCTGAAGGAGTGGGTTGAAGAAAAGGAGCCGTGATTTGCGCTCAGCTGAGAGTGCCAAAAAGTCTCAATCACCGATAAAAGCGGCTTGTTCATCAGGGGGTAAAGACTGCTGGAAAACGAGGCCAGTAGGATGGCGGTGTAAACACAAACCCCTAACCAAAATTCAGTGCGTTTCATGGAAAACCCCTTTCGTTGAGTAATTTGAACGCGGAAATGCCGCGAACCATCAACCGGGCCAAAGGCCGGTTGAACGCTCCACTACGAAAGGATGATTTAAATTCTTAGGACGTGAAAACCTTGAGGAGAGAAACTAATTGAATTTGAAGCGAACCGCAGAACACGACCCTCTGAAGAAGCCAGGATCGTTTTAGTGTAACAAGGCGTCAAAACGGGAATTTGCTGCGTGTTTTCCCGGGCAATCGATCGAAAAATAGCGTGCCCGGCGACGAGCTCTGAATGAGAGTCGCAAATTGACTTTTGAACCGGCGATGAATGCGAGGCTTGAAAGCTGTTTTCCACAGAAACCAGCACAGGCCGCATAATAAAAGCCGGAAGGAAAACCAAAAGCATGGTTTGAGCGATAAATTGAAGCTTTTTGCGCATCATGCCCATCTCCCACGAAATACCTTATGCCCAAATTATGAGAACTTTTAACCTTATGAATCAAGCCCCATAACCAAAACCCTTTAAAAGGGGTCTTATTACTGTGACGATTGGGCTGCCCGAAAAGTTGCAAAATCAAACTCTCCGGGTTCTTTTTATGCGTGCTTCGCGATCAACTGATCGGCGATCTCATTGAGATCGCGGCCCACATAGGTGGGTTGGGGCCCCACACCCAAAACCTCATTCTCTTTACGGGCAATAAACGCGGCATCCCACCCCGCCGCCACAGCTCCCATGGTGTCCCAAATATGGCAGGCGATCATCGTCGCCTCAGAAGGCTTCACTTCCAATGTCTTGACCACATGGTCATAAGCTTCCCGTGCGGGCTTATGCCGCTGAACGGTATCATCCACACTGAACCTTCGCTCAAACAGATTCAAGATGCCCGCTTGTTCCAATTGTTTTCCATTGGTCGCGGCCGGCGTATCGGTCAGTGTAAAAAGCCTGAACCCCGCGTCCTTCAGGCGCTTCAATGCGCCAGGAACCTCAGGATGGACAGGCATCGACGAAAATCGTTGGGCAAGCTCCGCCCGGTCATCCGCGGATATTTTCTTCCCACGGGCGTGGGCCAGCATCTCAAGAACGCTGCCTCCAATGTCGGTAAACGGGACGTAGGAATCCGAAAGCGTTAACGCGCAGGAATATAAGATCATGTTCGCGAACCAGACTCGCATCGATTCTTTCGAGCCCAATATTCTCTCAAAAACAGGATTCAACGATTCCAGATCGATCAGCGTCTCGTTACAATCAAAAATTAGGATTTTTCCCATGACGTCACCTCACATTTGATTTAGCCGCAGTCTAAAACAAAAAAAGCCGGCTCCTTTTCAGGAACCGGCTTCAATAATACACCAGCCATTTATTTCAGTTTTGTTAACAAATCCTTCGCTTCGGGGTTGTTCTTCACCTTCACCACAAACCCCGCCAATTTCTTAGGGTCTTTTTCGCCCGTGAGTTGGTAAGAACCAGCACCATAAAGGTGATCCAAAAAAGGCTTCAGAGTTTTTTCAATTTCAGCCTGCGAAGCGCTGCCCGCGGGAGCGGCTAGGCGGTCATTAATCGTCACTTCAAAATGGCCGGTCGCGAACTTCAGCTTACCCGCGAATTCTTTTTCGCTTTCTAAAAATGAGGCGGCCTGCAAAGCCCGGCGGAACGCGGTTTTGAAATGATCTTCCGCTTTCTTTTCGGGGACGCGCTTTTGGGCATACATGAAACCCCGTTTGCCTTCAGCTTCATCCACACTGTAGTTGGCTTCCTGGGCGATGATCAAAACACCCGGGCCATGATGCACGTGGGTGTACTCGGTCACATCGACTAAGAAACCTTCCAGCTTGTCCTCTTGAATCCAGCGGTGAAACACCGGGATAAAAGCGGCCAAAGGAATATCCGAACCCTTTTCAGCGAAAAACTTAACGTTGAGCTTGTGAAAGTCCATGAGGTTCCTTACTTCGCCGCGGGCACGGGGCCCGGCTCGGCATTGTTCATATAGCTGTAAACCGCTTCTAAATAAAGCTGGGCTTCTTCCACTTGCCGGTGGGCTTCATCCGGGTTGGGATTGGCCAACTTGTTGTCGTGAGCCTTGAAGAGGAACGCCGCGAATTGGGTATTGTTGACATGCTTCACAAACACACCCGTATTGAAGAACGACTTACGGAAAATATCGACGGTCGTATCGGCGTTGCCGACATATTCACGGTGATGATTGCGAATGACCGCCTCGGCGGCAAACACCATGGATTCATAAGCGTAATCCACCGCGCCCTTAAAATCCTTGGCGTCCAGTTTCAATTGGGCTTCAAACACTTTGTTTTCAGCGGCGGTTGTGGAAAATTCAGCAGGAGCCACAATTTCACCCGCGCACTCGCCCTTGCCGATATCGGCAATGGTGTATTCCCGTGGGTCGCCCCAGTCGGTGAATAATTCGGGCTCCGCGTCGTGAGTCGGCAGAACGGTTAGGTCTTGCAAAACATTTTTAATCTCAACTTTACCCACACGGGCGATAAACTTTTGAAAATTCTCATCTTTTTGACGTTCCTTCACGAATTTATCCGTGAGGCGTTTCATGGCTTCGGGTATGCGCTTGGAAGGAACAGCCGCCACCGCCATACCGTAAGTGCCGCCGTTGTTCGTCCATTCACCGCCGATGACCATTTGGAAATGGGGCACCGCGTAAGAACCTGACTTACGAGAAACCCCGTAAAAGCCCAGGTCCGACATGGGGTGCTGACCGCAAGAGTTGGGGCAGCCGCTGACCTTTAATTTAAGATTCTTCACTTCGGGAGGAAGTGATTCCATTTGCTTGTCGAGCTGGCTGGATAATTCACGGGCCAACCCGCGGGAAGCCGAGATACCCAATTTGCAGGTGTCTGTGCCGGGGCAAGAAGTGATATCCGAAATGGTGTTCGCGTTAGCTTCGTTCAACCCCAGTTTGCCCAAGGCTTCGTAAAAAGCGGGCAAGTCGGCGTTAGGGACCCAGCGGAACAAAAGATTTTGCTCCACGGAGGTACGAACGGTGTCCTTCACAAAGGTGCGGGACAACTCGGCCAGGCCGCGCAATTGTTTGGATGTCAAATCTCCCAATGGCACTTTCACATAAACCGTGGTGTAGCCAGGTTGAATTTGTTTGTAGGCATTGGTTTTCGCCCATTCCACAAAACCCTTGGGATAACTGCCGTCTTTGAGCTCTGACGGTTTTTGAGGAACCGATTCTTGTTCTTTAGCGCATTCAGAAATCAAAGTCGTCCAACGGGGATCGTGGGGCAAAATTTTACGTTCTTCGACCACCAGCTTGCGGAATTCTTCAATGCCGAGCTTGGCCACGAGAAACTTAATGCGGGCCATGCCGCGGATTTTCTTTTCACCTAAGCGGCCATACACACGGGCCACCGCTTGAGTCGCCGGCAGAATTTCATCTTCCGGATGGTTTTCAAACAAAAGCTTGGCGTTATAGGGTACCGGACCCAAACCGCCGCCGACATAAACATCGAAGCATTTGGTTTCTTTACCGTTCACCATGACCTTCTTGGCGATAAAGCCCATGTCATGCATGTTCACCAAACCGCAGCCTTCACCCGGGCAGCCCGAGAAAGCGATTTTGAATTTACGGCCAAAATCCTGGGCGTCAGGGTGGCCCAGCATGAACTGAAAGATCGCTTTCGAGTGAGGAGTAACATCGAAAGCCTGGGTGTTACAAACACCCGCTAAAGGACAGGCGGTGACGTTACGAACGCTGTTACCGCAGGCCTCACGGGTGGTAATGCCCACCGCGGCCAAACGGCGCATGATGTTGGGAGTGTCTTCTATATGGATAAAGTGAAGTTGAAAGTCCTGGCGGGTGGTGATGTGGCCGATACCATCGGAATATTCTTCCGCCAGGTCCGCCATGACTTCTAATTGATCCGCCGTGATACCGCCCCAGGGAAACTTGATACGTTCCATACCGGGCGCGTCCCAATGGGTGTCCGGACCCTTAAACATACCCTGGTTGGGGTACTTCAATTGGCGGATTTGCTTGCCGTCGTTACGGTGGCCATTGTCATAGCGTTGGCCGTAAGCGCCGCGGCGCAGACGGGTTTCCGCGAAAATGCGCGGTTCCATTTTGCCCTGTTTGTTCAGAACGATGCTGGATTCGAATTCGTCGATTTCTTTGGCCCAGTCTTGGGGCATCTGGTCTTGTAGTTTGGCTTTCCAGCTAATGTTTTCGCTCATGGGTACTGCCCTTTCGTTAAAACCCTCGGAAATGGACAACCTTTTTACACTACGGCAACAGTCAAATCAATGTAGATATGGGGGTTTAGCGTTTCAATACGAGGTTTTAACCAACTTCTCTTTCCAGGTTTCCATGTCTTTTTGAACATTTTCAATTTTACGTTTAATGCCGTCGTAAGCGATTTGACCCATGGGGATTCGCAAAGGCGGATTGGCGCTATTCACCACTTCAATCATGA
>Ga0206836_10044_pt1 | contig 38029 bp, 28 predicted proteins | sample Alteio_BWOrgCont_28_FD_152871 | JGI IMG/M metagenome (GOLD analysis project Ga0206836, IMG submission 152871) | Enriched cells from forest soil in Barre Woods Harvard Forest LTER site, Petersham, Massachusetts, United States -... | ecosystem: Environmental > Terrestrial > Soil > Temperate forest >...
ATGATACCGTCCACAAAGCGGGACAAAACCCTCGCCGTATCCGGGATGGTTTCTCCCCGGCCGATTTGAATGTCGTTTGCGGACAAAAAGAGAGCGTGGCCGCCTAATTGAAACATACCCACCTCAAAAGACACGCGGGTACGAGTCGAGCTTTTCTCGAAGATCATCCCGAGCGTTTGTCCTTTGAGTGCCTTCTTATATTTAGAGGGTTTTTTTTTTGACCTGGGCAGCTAGATCCAAAAGCTTCGTCAATTCTTTGTTGGAAAGCTCCTCTAGGGTGAGTAAATGCCGGATCATTTTGGACATGGGATTAACCCTGCAATTCAGCGGCAATGGCCTTACGCAGTTTTTCCATGGCCAAATCAATATCCTCATTGGAAATAATCAGAGGCGGCAGGAATCGTAATACGGTTTCATGCGCTGAGCCGATCAAAAGCCCTTCCCTGGCGCATTTCAAAACCAAGGGACCAGCTTCGCGGGTCATTTGCAGTCCCTGTACCAGTCCCATGCCCCTGACTTCAGTAAAAAGCTGCGGGAAGTCTTTGATGAGCTGTTCGAGGCACAATCTTAAGTAATCGCCCTGCTTACCGGCGTTAGCCACCACATCTTTCAAAATAATGGTTTCGATATTCGCCACCGCCGCCGCACTTACAATAGGATTGCCTCCGAAAGTCGAGGCGTGGTCACCCGGTTTAAACCCCTGGGACACTTGATTGGTTGTCAGCATCGCTCCCATGGGTAGACCCGCGCCCAGGGCCTTGGCCGAAGTCATGATATCCGGCTCAATTTCATAATGCTCGTAGGCCCACATCTTTCCCGTACGGCCCAGCCCGGTTTGAACTTCGTCCACAATTAAAAGAACGCCGTTCTCCCGGGTGATATCTCTGAGTTCTTTAAAAAACTTAGGGTCAGCCGGATGAATGCCGCCTTCACATTGAATGGTCTCGATTAAAACAGCGGCGGTTTTATCCGTCATCGCCTTTTTAACACTCTCAATGTCGTTAAAGGTCGCGAACTTGATACCGGACAACAACTGGCCAAAACCTTCTTGGTATTTGGGTTGGCCGGTCACGGACAAAGCGCCGTAGGTTCTGCCGTGAAATGAGTTATTAAAGCTGATAATTTCCGAACGGTCTTGACCGAGCCGGAAAAAATACTTGCGGGCCAGTTTCAAGGAAGCCTCTATCGCCTCCGCCCCCGAATTGCAAAAGAAAACTTTTTGCGCGAAGGATATCTCGCACAAAAGTTTGGCCAAACGCACGTTGGGTTCGTTGTAATAATAGTTGGAGACGTGGCCCAGTTTGCGGGCCGTTTCCGAGATGGCGTTTACGACCTCCGGAAAGGCCTGGCCCAAACCGTTAACGGCGATGCCCGAAAAAAAGTCCAGGTAAACCATTCGTTCAGAATCATAAATATAGGAGCCATCACCGCGCATCAGGACAATCTTTTGGCGGTTATAAACCGGCAGAAGATAATCATCACCGTTTTGAATAATCCGGAAGGTTTGCATGGTCGGCCTCTCGATTGTCCTCAAAATGAAAAAAGTCCCCGTGAAGATTCACGAGGACTTGAGTAAAAGCATCTTAATGTCAAAGAAAGTGCCTGTCAACCGGGCCCCTTTTGACCCTTTATACCCTCAGGGAAGGTTCGGTGAGCTTCTCGTATTCCTCGATGGCAAAGCGGTCGGTCATGCCCGCGATGTAATCGCAGATCACCCGGCGGGCCGGTTCCACCTTGTTTTTAATTTTTTCCCGGGGCGTATGCGGAAGGATATCCGGATTGGCTTCATAAAGTTGAAAAAGCTCCTGAAGCACTTTCGCCACCTTCCCTTCCATGCGGGTCACCCGGGTGTTTCGGTACATGTTGTCGAAAAGATATTTTTTCATCGCCAAAAAGTCTTGCCGGCAGGAATCCGAGAAAGAGGCCAACTCCTCAGGACAACGCCGGACATCCTCCACCGTCTTGATATTAAAGTTTTTAACGCGGCCGCTGGTATGTTCCAAAAGATCGGTCACTAGTTCATCGATAATTTGACGGACGGTCTGGTATTTTATTTTTTCCCGGGTCAGATGGGGATAAAGACTTTTTACCCGGTCAAAATTGCGTTTCCAAAGCGGAACTTCGACCAAACCCTCAAAATTCAGAAGACCCGAAGTGAGACCGTCATCAATATCGTGCGAGGTGTAGGCAGTTTCGTCGGCCAGATCTACGATTTGGGCCTCAAGCGTATATTGCTCTCCATCGCCGCCGGGGCGGTCATAACGGGTGCGGTGTTTATCCACGCCTTCTAAAACTTCATAAGAAAGATTGAGCCCTTGAAACAAGGGATAGCGGTCTTCCAAATAGGTCACGATGCGGTAGCTTTGCGCGTTGTGCTCAAATCCCCCGTCATTTTTCATCAATTCATTTAAAACTTTTTCGCCGCTATGGCCAAAGGGCGTATGGCCCAGGTCGTGGGCCAAGGCAACCGCTTCCGTTAAATCTTGATTCAACCTTAGGGCCCTGGCGATGGAACCGGCGATTTGGGCGACTTCCAACGTGTGCGTAATGCGGGTGCGGTAATAATCCCCCTCGTGATTGACGAAAACCTGCGTCTTGTATTGAAGCCGCCTAAAAGCGGTGGAATGAATGACCCGGTCCCGATCCCTTTGGAAGCTGGTCCGATAGAGATGATCCGGTTCGGGATTTTGCCGGCCCTTGCTGGATTTGGAAGTCTGGGCGTAGGGTGCCAAAAATTGCGCTTCAATATCCTCAAGTTCTTCTCGTGTTCTCATAATGTTCCGTTCATTCTTAATGGCGCAATTGTAGGGACTGTAATTGTGACAACAACTTGCGGTAATCATCTGAATAAGGCACTAAAGCCGCCGCAGTTTCAGCTTCCCGGACCGCTTGATCGATGTGGTGTTCATTATAGTAAGCCACTGATAAATTTCTAGCGACGTCGTCTTTTTCAGGGCTCAAAGCCTGTGCCTTTTCCAAAAATGGAACCGCCGCCCGGGAACGGCCCCTGGTCAAAAGCACATCCGCCTGGAGTGCCATCCAGCTGGCCTCGTCGCCGTTGCGGGCGAACCCGGCCCGGCCCTTTTCCAAAACCTCACTAGTATCAGGATGATCTTTCGCCAAATCAGCCAAAGCGGACTGAAAACAGGGATAGCCGAACTCCAAATAGTTCATGGCAATCGCGTTATAGGCTTTCGCGTAAATCTCCGGCGGGATAGACCGCCCCACAATCTCAGAAACTTTTTTATAGCCCAGCAATTGGACCATGTCATCTAGGTAATATTTTTCGGTCCCCGGAAGGAACTCAGGAAAGGTTGAGAATTCCTTGCCTCGCGAGATAATTCGGTAAAGCGAGTATCCGCTTCCGACCGGCAAGGGAACCTTTTGGGTGTACTTCAAAAAGAACAGCTCATAATTTTTAAGCTGCGCCGGCGTCCAAAAATATCGTTCAGCGCCAAACTCCTCGGTTCGAACTACCGAACCCATCATCGCGTTGGAGTTATACAGAAGATAATCAAAATTATTTTTAAGAAACCATCGGTAAAGTTCTTCGGGACTATGGGATTGGTCCACCCACTCCTTTAAGAGAGGATGGGTGTAATCAAAATCAAAAACACTTTCCCGCTGAAGGTAATATCCATTTTGCTGGCCCAAAATAAGCACCTTGGCCTTCGCGGGCAAGGTTTGATTTAAGTAGCGATTCAAATCCACATAACCCACTGGTCTCATGATTTGACTTAAAAACTGATCCCGGGTTTGAAGACCCAAAAAATGCGCGAAAGGATTGGGCTGTTCCAGCAATCCCTGAAACAGATAAAAGGCGGCCAACCAAGCGAGAATCAGCGGCATCAAGGCGATCCATTTCGCCTGCCTGTGCCAAGTCCTCAAAGCCCGTTCAAAACCTAAACCAATAACCAGAGAAGCCAGGGCTATCACCGGGATCATTAAACGCAGTTGATGGCTTGTCACCAGCCAGAAGAAAAACGGAATACCAACGGCCAATCCTAAAACCGATGTCGGAATCTTTTCGGAGCGTTTAATCAAAAGCAACGGGCTGAATGCCAATAGGGCCAACCCCACTTCCTCATTGGGCGCGCCGCTATAGCGTTCAAAAAAGATGCCCCACAAAACTTTCGGCAATAAGACTATGCCCTTCAAACCCTCGATTGGAAATTTAATAGTCGAAACTCGCTGGTCAAACTCGTTCCAGTTAAATGAATGAAACCAATAAGGGAGATAGGGATAAATCGGGTTGTGCACACATTCCCAGCTCTTCAATGCCCAGGGACCAAAGAAAAACAGAGGAGATAGAAAAAGAACCGTCAAAAAGAAAAGGCCTTCTTTTTTCTTACCCAGTTTCCATAACAGAACGACGAGAGCGGTGATCCAATACATAACGGCGTTATATTTGATGCCCCAAACCGCACCTAAGGCCAAAGCGGCTAATAGGAAAAGTCCCTTTCTTTCAACATCACTCTGTTCATTAAAGCTGTTTGAAACCAGCAAAATCAAAAGCCCCAATCCTAAAACAACATAAAAACTCGAGAACAAATCGACATAACCCCGGGTTGAATAGATGTTGAGGTATGGGAAAAGACCGTAAAAAGCCGCAGCGTACCACCCTGCCCTTTCGGAACCCATGCGCGCGCCTAAGGTCATCAACGTCAAAGCCGTGGCCAAATGGGCCCAAAAACAAAAGGAACGCGCGATGGAATCGTTTCCCCATGCGAGTCCCCAGGAAAAGAACATCCCACCTAAAGAAGGATAATGGGCCGGCACCATTCCCAACACCAGGTAAAAACCGTGATGAAAGAAGTAGTAGCGTGGCAGGACTAACTGATAAGTAATCGCATCCCAACTCATCTCCGGAGCCAGCAAATTGGAAAGGGTCAGGAGCACAAAAACGCCCAAAACTATTTTCCAAGACCCTGCGAGGCCGTTGATTTTCCCCAAAGGCCAGTATCGCCTTAAAGCCCCGGAACGGTCTCTAATCAAAAATAAAAGCAGCGCTGCTACGCTGAGAATCTGCAACAAAAAAGGAAATAAAAGTCCGGTGAAGGCCAAACCTTCCGCCAACAATCCCCAAAAAATTAAACCTAACGCTAAAGACCAAACCCAACGCTCCACCAGGGATAAAGGATAGACAAAAATCACTCCCAGAATCGCTTCTCCCGACCCCAGAAAAATCCCCAAATAGAGCAAGCTGATAAAAACAACCACGAGATGAGAACCGATAATTTGTAAAACTTGATTCCAATTCCAGGAACTGTTTTGAAAAGAAACGGCGAGATTTTGAAAATCCGAAAAAACTGTGAGAGGTATTTTGAAAAGATAAAGAACAACGCAAAGCAGAAACCAAAAATAAAAAAGCCAAGTACCATTTGAACTATCGAACTGAGTTTGTTGCATGTGACGGCCTCGTTAGCCCAAACAAAAAAGCCCACCGAATGGGCGGGCATCCAAAAGCTAATCATTGGTTAAAAAATGGTGGAGACGATGGGGATCGAACCCACGACCCCTTCCATGCCATGGAAGTGCTCTCCCAGCTGAGCTACGTCCCCATTTTTTAACAACCGACTTAACGTGAACCAGAGCAGGCAATTTTATACAAAATCATCAAAAAAACAAGCTGAACCTCAAAAACCAATGGTGGGCGAAACAGGATTTGAACCTGTGACCCCCTGCGTGTAAAGCAGGTGCTCTAACCAGCTGAGCTATTCGCCCAGAAACTCTATAAAAAAAGAAACCCCAGTCCGCAAATGGAACTGAGGTTCATATTCCAAACTTAAAACTAGGCGTTCTTTTCGACAAAAAGGAAAAATTTAATCGCGCTTTTTTTCTCGCCATCAATCGTTAAATGAATGAACTCGGGTTTAAAATTCGCGTCCAGCCCGTCGCCTTTTAAAAATCCCCTAGCGATGGCGATAGCCTTGACTGTGTTGTTGATGCTCTCCGGACCCATCGCCACAATCTCAACGCTCTTTCCATCACGCACATTGTTCGCAATGGCTCCCGCCACAGTGGAGGGGTTACTTTTTGCGGCAACTTTGAGGGTCATTATCCCAACCACAGGCTGCTCCTTATGGCTCCACTGCAAAAAAACATCCGCTCGATTTTTATAACATGGGCATTAGGGGCTGTCAACCAAAGGGCATTTGCCGTGGTTTTAAGTGTTCGAAGTGTCGTTAAAGCGTCGCGAAGTGTCGGCATTGAAACCAAAAATTCCTTTCAAGTAAGTATACCATTTCTCTCAGGGGGCAGAATTCTACCAGCTTTCCGTCCAATAAAAACACTAAATTTTATGCCGCCTCACAACCCCGTTAAAAACATCGACATATTGGTGCGCCACCCTGTTCCACACCATAGGATGAAGTCCGGCCCATGTTAAATTTCGGGCATATAAAAAGTGTTTAAAGACGGAGCGAAAACAAGCCAAATTAAATGAATTACATTGGTTATTAAGAAAAGGTGGTTTACCGCATAGGGAGAAAAAAATGGTGGGTGATGCAGGGCTCGAACCTGCGACCCGCTGATTAAGAGTCAGCTGCTCTACCAACTGAGCTAATCACCCACATACCAAACGACTTACTTCACGCCATTATCTTTAAAAAGATAAATGGTGCGCCTGAGAGGGGTCGAACCTCTGACCTACAGATTCGGAATCTGTCGCTCTATCCAACTGAGCTACAGGCGCATCCTCTCAACGCTCTACACTAAACTCACCCTAAAAAATGGGGTGAGAGACGGGAATCGAACCCGCAACCCCCAGATCCACAATCTGGTGCTCTAACCGATTGAGCTACTCCCACCATTTGCCTGCTCACGCTAGGTTTCCAGGGGCTTTACTTTCCGAAAGCCGCGAAAAACTTAATAAATCGCGAAACCTGGGGAAAAGTCCTAAGAGTGTAAAAGTCCACCCTTGAAATGTAAAGATTTTATTTGAATTAAGACGAATCAATAACTTTAAAAACCATAAATAAATGGTGCGCCTGTCCAGATTCGAACTGGAGACCCACTGCTTAGAAGGCAGTTGCTCTATCCACCTGAGCTACAGGCGCCTCTGTGTGCTTATGGTCGGGGCGGTGAGATTCGAACTCACGGCCCCTTGGTCCCAAACCAAGTGCGCTACCGCTGCGCTACGCCCCGTCCACAAACACAATCATTAACCAACCATTAGCATCGGTAAATGCAGGGCGGCATTCTACCCGATGATGGGATAAATAAAAATAAAGACTTTCAAAGGACTAATAATTGACGGGCTTTTTGAAGCGCCCTTCCACGGTGGCTGATTTGATTCTTCTCATCCAGGGTCATTTCAGAAAAGGTCTTCGAAAAGCCTTCCGGCATAAAAATTGGGTCATATCCAAAACCGCCATCTCCGTGGATCTTTTCCGTAATGAATCCAACCACCTCGCCGGATACTTGTTTTACGCCTTGGGCCGGATTATAAAGGGTGATGACCGTACGAAAAATGGCTTTTCGGGAAACCGCTGCCACTCCAGCCATTAAGCTCAAAACTTTTCGGACATTATCCCCATAAGTGCATTTTTCTCCGGCAAAACGGGCCGCGTAAATACCCGGCTGGCCATTCAGAGCCTCAATGAACAAACCCGTATCATCCGAAAGCGCTGGTAGTCCAGTAAAAACGGAAAGTTCTTTGGCTTTTTTGAGCGAATTTTCTTCGAGTGTTTGGCCGTCTTCAATCACGTCGGGAACACCAGGAAAATCAAAAGCGGCCACAACTTCCCAGTCTAATCCTTCCAACGCTTGACGCATTTCTTTGAATTTATCCCGGTTATGCGTGGCAAGAACCAGCTTCTTCATGAACGCAAGGCCTTTTGTTGCGCTTTCATTACTTGTACGATTCCCTTCTCGGCCAATTTCAATAATTCGTCCAATTGTTTCCGTGAAAAGGGTTCTTTTTCAGCTGTCCCTTGAATTTCAACAAACTTACCGGAAGCCGTCATGACCGCGTTGAAATCCACATCCGCTTGAGAATCTTCCTCGTAACACAAATCCAAAACAGGTTTTCCTTTAACAATTCCCACACTGACCGCACCAATCGCTTCTCGAATAGGATCCCGATCAATGGTGCCTTTTTTCTTTAATCCGGTTATGGCATCCACTAACGCTAAATAAGCGCCATTGATAGACGCGGTTCTGGTGCCCCCATCCGCTTGCAGGACATCGCAATCAAGAACAATTTGTCTTTCGCCCAAAGCTTCCAAATCCACTACGGACCTCAAAGCTCTGCCGATTAATCTTTGAATTTCATGGGTTCTGCCATCAATCTTTCCTTTAACTGCCGCCCGCGAAGTCCTCTCCGCGGTACTGCGCGGCAGCATGGAATATTCCGCAGTCACCCAACCTTTTCCTTTTCCCCTTAAAAAGGATGGAACATCTTCCGAAACTGATGCGTTACAAAGAACCTGAGTATTTCCCATCGATACTAAAACCGATCCCTCCGCATATCGAGTATAAGACCGTTGAAAACGAATAGATCGAATTTGGATCGACATTGATGGCTCCGGATTATGTGAGGTATCTGAAACAGCAGTAATAATTTAAAGCAGGTAGTTGCTCAATCTTCTTAAAATTTTGGGATCTTCTTTACCGTAGCCATTCTTCTGACTTGTCTCATTTGCCCATTTTTTTAAGCGCATTCTGATGGTGCTTGCGACACCCTCTCCCAATCCCTTTTCAATGGCTTGAAGACGAAGGTTCAGCAAAAAAGACAAAGCAGTATCCAAAATGATTTCTGCTTGTTTTTGATCTAAAGCATTTTTATTATCCAACATTTTCTGAACATTTAACGAGCCGTCTTCCAACAAGTTTCCATTGGCATCCCAGTTGGCATTTCGGAAAACATCCGGATGCTTTTCTCTGGCCGCCTCAAATGTTTTAACCAGCATCACGCCGGTTTTCCGGGGACCGGCTGAATCCTTCAACTCTTCCATAAAAATTAGCCGAAACTGGTCAAAGGCACTAAAAAGGTCCTGCGGTTCTGAACTTCTGCCGGTTGTGCCTGGTTTCACAATAATTGAAGGCGTACTCATTCCAGGTCTCATAACAACTGAAGGGTCCTCATTTTCAACTTGATGATTGTTAGTTGTTTCAATTTGATTTTGTTTTATTTCGGGTTCAGTGGATAAATCAGTGTTTTCCGTTGAAAACGAATTATCCTTTTTTGACCTAACGGTCATGACTATGGGTTCTACAACCGGCGTATTTGTAAAATCATTAAATTTAATGTCAGATTCAGGCGCGGTTTCCTCTGGCACCGCTTGAGAAGTAGAGGAATCCATAGTCGGCATTTCGCGCGCCGACTTAGGCATTTCGTTCCAATCATCACCAAAGATTTCATCAACATTAAGTTTTAGCTCGTCATCCGGCTGCCGCATAAAACCGCCTTTTTGATTCAGCCCAACCTTTATATTAACAGAATTTAAAAACTTCTCCGCAATTGGGCTGAAATAACGTCTTTAATGTAATAAGAATTTGGTTGATCCGACTCGGTTCGAACTCGGTTAACACCCAAGCTTACCACCCAATCGGACCCGAGATCCCAATTAGCCTTAACCGCTAACAAGTCCTGACTATCCTCGTCTATATAACCCAACTGTAAATCAGCATTAGTTAAGGGCGACACATCATAAGTTTTTATATAAAGTCGGAAAATAAGTTCAAGATAAAAACCTGAAACCGGCCTGATCACTCCAGCCCATGAAGCGCTTTGAACCGAGTTGGAGAAACCATAGCTATTGGAATCGGTTCTTTCCTCTTCAACGTTAATGTCTTGAAGTATTGAAGCAAAATAAAAATGGGCGTTAAGTAAAGCTTTCCAAGTATTGTCATTTTGCAAAACTGACAATGAGGATAAGTTGCTTCCGTTTTGCGCTACCGCATAACGGTTAAACTGGCGGTTTGTATAACTACCCAACAATTTAACCGTAAGTCGATCATCCACTTCTCTTTGAACACTCAACACTCCTGATTGATCCACAAAGTTTCTAGACCAAACCGAGGGATCCGTGTCGTAATACTGCCTCGCCAAATTCTTATACTGCGCCTCATAGCTCCAATGATCGCCGGGGGTCAAACTTGCGCCGATAACACTGTTTACGTCAAAGTAATTGAAATCGTAATATTGACTGTTACGAATAAAGTAATCAAATTTGTAATAAAAACTCCATTCGGTTGGTTCGACCGCTAAAAGCAGATTAATATCATTCTTCAGATTATTCAGATTGGTGTAATTCAAATATTGATCATCGCCAACGTGATAATCCAAGTAAGCTTTGAAAAGATCATAATCAACTCTTGCGAATCCACCCCAATCCGCCGAAACAATCCCGTCAGCCAATCGGCCTGAATCAACGACGGAACGATAAACGTTATCGTCAAACCGGAAACCAGCCGTAGCTGTATCCGGTGATATTTTCCAGACCATTGACGGTTCGCTGCCCGGCAAACCTTGTCCTACGGCGTTAAGAGGCCTTAGCGCGACGCATGCGATTAGTACAATTAATATCATCCTCATGGCTTTGCACCTCCACTTAAAGAATCCAAACGGACTTGAACTTTGGCCAGTAATTGATCGATTTGGGCCAGCAGTTTTTGTCCCCGTAGTATCTTTTGCTCCACATCATTTAGACGGGAAGCGAGCTTTTTCTTCTGACTTCCGCCTGATAAAAAATCCACATCTTCCTGTTTAAGATTACCTTGGGGAAAGTTTGCGTCCACGTTCATATTTTGTATGTCTTTGAGAAAATCTTTCATTTCCCCCTGTAATTTCAGCTCATTCCTAATACCATCCAGTTCCAAATTCCATTTTTCAAGTTCATCTTGAAGACTTTTTTGTCTGTCTTTAAAGAGATCTACGGTCAATTGAAGTGTTTCTTTATCGTTAGTTTTGAGCGACGAAAAAGTCCCAACCGCCGCTAATTTTTCCGTGTCTTCTTTTTTGCGGTACTGTTTCAAAATGACTTGAATTCGATTTCGTTTTCGTGCCAAATCGCTCAATTGATTAACTTTAGAATCCAACTGGGATGGAGCCTCGTTCACTTCTCCCGATTCCAATTCGATCTCAATTCGGCTGTTATAAAGATCGATAAGGGAAAGACATTTCTGTTCAAAATCTTTTTGCTTGAGGCCTGCGTCATGATCCGCCGTAGAGTCTTCTTGGAGCTTATCTTTGAGTTCATTTAAAAGCTCTTTTAATCGGATTTCTTTGAAAAGGTTCGACTGTTCCCTGGTCTCCGCCCTTAATTGCGATGTTTTATTTTGAAGGTCAGAAATTTCAAGCTTCAAAATATTTTTATGAGTTTCATACTTTTCTAACCAAGCGATAAGAACGGCGATATCGTTTTCAAAACGGCTTTGGACAGCCGTCCACTGAACAGCCGAAAGCGTCACCCCTTCGGAGAGACTAGGTTCAGCCGCAGATCCACCAAGGGGACAAAAACAAACCCCAGACGTCATAAAAACAAGAGTAAGAAAAAAATCTATCCTTCTCATTCCTCGACTGGATTCTCCGCTTCCGACTCCAACAACAGTCCATATTTTTTCAACTTATAAATTAAGGCGGTTCGATTGACATTAAGCAACTTGGCCGCCTTGGTTTGAACATGATTGGCTTTTTCCATTGCCTTCACGATTAGTTCTTTTTCATAGTTTTCCACTTTTTCCGTTAGTCCCGCGTCATCTCGAAGGTAATTTAACGAATCGTCCTTATGAAACGTTTGTATGTCCAAGGGTAAGTTAGACGGGTAAATACTGTCGCCATCCGCTAAAACAACCGCCCGTTGAATCGCGTTTTCCAATTCTCGTACGTTCCCCGGCCAATGATAACGACTCATCAAATCCACGGCCTTTTTATCAATCTTTGATATTTTTTTATTGGCTTCTGCGCTATAGCGGGTAAGAAAATGAAACGCCAAGCGTTCCACGTCTTCCCGGCGGTCTCGAAGAGGTGGCACCATAATGGGAACCACATTTAACCTAAAAAATAAATCTTCTCTAAACTGGCCTTTTTTAATGGCCTCTTCCAAATTCTTATTAGTAGCCGCGATCACTCTTACATCCGCTCGAATCACTTCGGTCCCACCAACCCTCTCAAACTCCTTTTCTTGAAGCACTCTTAAAAGCTTCACTTGCGTCACTAAGTTAATATCACCGATTTCATCCAGAAAAATGGAGCCGCCATTTGCCAGTTCAAATCGTCCAATTCGTTTGCCGGCCGCGCCTGTAAAGGAGCCTTTTTCATGACCAAACAGTTCACTTTCTAAAACGCCCTCAGATAAAACCGCGCAATTTACTTTGATGAAGGGTTTGTCTTTACGGCGGCTATTAAAATGAACGGCGTGGGCCACCAATTCCTTACCGGTCCCCGATTCTCCACGAATTAAAACAGCTGTATCTGTCGGCGCGACTTTTTCAATCAATTCATAGACCGGCTGCATCTTGGAGCTATTTCCAATTATTCGTTTGTAGTTGTATTGATCATTCAGTTTTTCACGCAGGTATTTATTTTCATAAACCAGTTTTTGGCGCTCAATCGCCTTGTCGACAGTAATTTTGACTTGTTCCGTCGAAAAGGGTTTGGTGATGTAATCATAAGCGCCTAATTTCATGGCCTCGACAGCGGTTTCAATGGTCGCATAAGCCGTCATGATGATGACTACAATTTCGTTATCAAGCTCTTTAATCATTTTGAGCAAAGACATGCCGTCTAATTTTGGCATTTTGATGTCACTAATGATCAAATCAACGTGTTTCGCCTTAATCATCTCCAAGGCTTTTTCTCCATCTTCCGCTTCTAAAATGGTGTTTCCTTCGCCTTCCAGTGTTTGACGTAAAACTTTCCGCATGCTGGATTTGTCATCCACTAACAAAATAGTGCTCATAAAACATCCCCTTTCTTTTTATCCAAGGCTGGCAAAACAATTAAAAATACGGCACCGCCTTCAGGCCTATTACCTGCCGATATCAAACCACCCAAAGCCTCAACAATCTTTTGAGTAATCGAAAGCCCCAACCCAAATCCTTCAGTTTTAGTTGTAAAAAAAGGCGTAAATAACTTTTTCAAATTTTCTCGTTGAATCCCAGGGCCGTGATCCAAAACAGTGATCACCGCCCAATTGCCTTCCGTTTCAACCGGATTCAAAGAAGCGAACCCAACTTGGTTCAAAAAAGCAATTAATTCCGGCCGTGAAAATCCATTTATTTCGATGCGAATTTCTTCTTTAGCAGGAGAAGCCTGAATGGCATTTAAAGCCAAATTCAGAAGGGCTCTTCTAAACTGTTCCACGTCTAAACGCAAATAAACGTCCTTTTTTTGATCAAAAACTAATTTAATATTCTTTTTTTGAGCTTCATTTTCAATTAACGGTAAAACTCCCTCTATGGCTTCTACCAAGTTGGTTTTCTGTGAATCTACGGTTGTCGGCTTGGCAAAAACTAAAAAGTTGGTGACAATTTTATTAAGTATTTCTATTTCCGAAGCTATGTCCTCCACCATCTCTTTCGCCTCAGGATTCTTCAATAGTTTTTTTTGAAGGATTTCCGAAAAACCCTTCATCGCCCCTAATGGATTTCGGATCTCATGGGCGATCCCCGCGGCCAGTTCACCAATCGTAGCCATTTTTTCCGAAACTTTAATTTGCGATTGCAATTTTCTAAGTTGAGTTTCGTCCGTAAACAAAAACTCCGTACCCAATTCTTGGTTGTCCGCGCCCAAAAGAGGCGCGCTACGAAGTCGAATAAATTGGGGTTCTTCTTCCGACATGTTAATTTCTTGGTTTTCTAAGTGTTTGTGCGACTCGTATGCGCTTTGGATTGTTTCCAAAAAAACAGGTTTTGACTTGAAGATATCCATGTAGGTTCGACCAATAACCTCAAATTGAGATAAACCAAGAATCGTCGAAGCCGCCTTGTTAAAAGTGATGACATTCCCTTTTAAATCAACTACCAAAAGTCCGTTGGACATACTTTCTAGAATGTATTCATTGTGACTCTGAAGCCGTCTTGCCATCTCGTTAAAAGCATGGGTCATAGCTCCCAATTCATTGTTCGCCGTGGAATGCACCCTTTGACCAAAATCTCCCTCAGCGATCTTTTGAGAGACTCTTGCTAATTCCTCAATAGGTTTAATAAATCGCCGAGCGAAAGCATAAAGCAATCCGCCCATCAGAAACAAACAAGCTAAACCAAAGCTGAATAAAACTTTGGCAAATTGATCCAAATCTTGTAAAAATCTGGCGCTAGCTTCCACTCCCATGACGGCGACAACTTTTTGATTATGAAAAATCGGCGCATAACCCACTTTGTAAATCCCACCGTCACTTTCAGGAAACAAAATGGAAACCGCTGGAATTCCTTTCTTCGCCAAGTCAAAAGGCTCAGGGTCCAAATCTCGAAGCCAATCATTTTCCTTAAAGTCGTATTGCCCATTAGCGTCTACCAGTACCCGTCCATCCGAATCCAAAATGAAAATATTTTTTGCAAGACTTTCTTTTTTCTTGGTAATCAGGAAGTCGTTAAACTTAGCGTAAAGATCGCCCTTACCCGCCAAAAACGGAAGCCATTCGGCTTTAGTTTGACCTGCCGAAAGACGGGCAATGGCCATTAGGCGGTCGCCCATTTCATGATCGAATGTCTTTTTAGAAACGTAATAGGCAAACCCGCCATAAACAAAAAGAATAATAATGCCCACAAAGAGGGTACGGCTGACCAGTTCGGCCAAAATACTGCCGCGGAAGAATGGAGATGTGGTTGCCATGAATGTCGATTCCAATACGAGTCAATAAATGACAGGACTGTTATTTTATTGACGTGATGCAGAAATAATAACATTCAAATAGGTCTTTGTAAAATTTCTGACTATTGGGATTTATAAAACTATGACTTTAAAGGGTCTTCAGAGCTATCCGAATGAAAGGTTTGATAAAGACTATGAGCCAATTCCTTTGAAAATCCGGGAATGGAAACCAGCTCTTCCAAAGGTGCCTCTTGAATAGCCTTAACGGACTCAAATCGGTTCATCAAAGCCCTTAAACGGGAGGGCCCAATACCTTTAACATCGGTCAAAAGTGATGTCACAGCCTGACGATCCCGAATAATGCGGTGATAACCTACGGCAAATCGATGGGCCTCGTCCCGTAAACGCTGTAATAAATGCCGAACTTTCAAATGACCTTTAAAATCAACCGGTTCGCTTTGGCCCGGCACAAAAACCTCTTCTTCACGCTTGGCTAAAGAAACCAAACCGTAGCTACCATCCAATTCTTCATCTAATACCGCCTTCACTGCACTCAATTGCCCCTTACCACCGTCAATTAAGAGAAGATCAGGCACAGGGTTGCCTTCTCTCTCTAAAAGCTTGATATAACGCCTCATCATTTCTTGATGGGATCGAAAATCATCCTGGCCAACTATTTCCTTAATTTTAAACTTTCGATAGCGGTTCTTTTCCGGCGCTCCATCCCTAAAAAAAACAGCGGAACCTACCGTAAAACTTCCTTGAAGCGTGGAAATATCAAAACAAGCGATATTTCTCGGTAAGGATTTAAGCGCTAAAAGATTCTTGAGTTCAGTTAAGAGATTCGTTTGTTGAACATCCTCTTTTAAAGCCGACATCACGTTTTTTTCAGCCATATTCATCAAATCAAGACGCCATCCTTCATCAGCTCTTCTAACAAAAACATCCGATCCTTTGTTTTTCGAAAGAACCTCTTGAATAATTTTCTCATCGTCATGCAGCCAGTCTTTTGCCACTAGTATCTCATCTGGCACAAAAACTCCCGGCGCGTAATATTGTTGTAAAAAGGTTGGCAAAACCTCCTCCAATGGCAGCTCCAACTCGTTTTCTAAAATCAATTTGATGTGATCAATGACCTTGCCCTGACGAACTTGAACAACTGAAACCAAAACCTTACCCAAACCAAAAGCAAAGGCCGCAACATCAATATCGATTTTTTCAGAAACGATCATGGCGTAGGTGCTTTGCATCTGCTCAATAGATGTCAAAAGATCCCTATACTTGGCCGCTTCCTCAAACTCCAACCGTTCCGAAGCCTTAAGCATCTCCGCTTTAACATGCTCAAGTAAATTGTCATGTTTACCTTCTAAAAACCATTGAACTCTTTTCACCAAGGGGGCATAACCCTTTTTGTCAACGGCTCCGATGCAAGGCGCGGGGCATTGTTTGATCTGGTAACTCAAACAGGCTCTTTCGGCGTAACCGTCAATATCAATATTGCAGTCGCGAATATTAAAGTAGCGGTAAATAAGTTTGATGATTTCTCTCAGTTTTAAATTAGGAAAAGGGCCGTAGTATTTAGAGCCATCTTGAACAGGTCGCCGAGAAATAAGAACCCGTGGAAAATCCTCTCGAACCGTTAATTTTAGGTAGGGATAACTTTTATCATCCCGCAGAACCACGTTATACCGAGGTCGATACTTTTTTATGAGATTACTCTCAAGAAGTAAAGCCTGATTGGAATCCTCAGTCAGCACAAACTCCAAATGATCAGCTTGTGAGACTAAAGCTTTAATCTTTGGATTGTCTTGGTTTTTGGTGTTGAAATAAGAGGCCGTTCTTTTTTTGAGTGAAATGGCCTTACCCACATAAAGAACACTTTCGTGGGCATTTTTAAACAGATAAACACCCGGCGAGTCTGGAAAACCGGCCGATTGTTTTTTGAGCTTATCAAATAAGAGTTCATCCGAAAAATCAGACAAAAGAAGTCCTCAAATGGGATTTTTGATACGATCCCGCAATTGACGTATTTTATCCCGCAATTCAGCCGCCTTCTCATAATCATACTTTTGGGCGAAAGCCATCATTTCTTTTTCCAGCGTTTCAATTTTACGCGGAATAGCTTGAGGCGGTAGATATTCCTCTCCCCCGCCTTCTTCTGCGGCTATGGGAACGGTGTAATAATCCGCTTCATAAACCGTAGTCAAAAGTTCACGAATCTGTTTTTTAACTGTCGCGGGAGTAATTCCGTGCTTCTTGTTATAGTCGCCTTGAACCTTACGGCGGCGTTTGGTTTCGTCCAGGGTTTTCTGGATTGAGTCCGTAATCCTATCCGCGTAAAAAATAACTCTACCATCCACATTTCGGGCCGCGCGGCCCGCAGTCTGCATCAAAGATGTCACGGAACGCAGAAACCCTTCTTTATCCGCGTCCAACACAGCGACCAAACTGACTTCAGGCAAATCCAAACCTTCTCTTAGAAGGTTAACCCCGATTAAAACGTCATAAACACCCAGACGTAAATCACGAATAATTTTAATGCGATCTAAGGTTTCCACATCCGAATGTAGATAGGCCACTTTGACATTCAACTGTTTAAGATAACCGGTTAAATCTTCCGCCATTTTTTTTGTTAGAGTAGTCACCAAAACTCTTTGTTCTTTTTTAACCACTTCCCTCACTTCACCCAAAAGATCATCCACCTGTGTTTTAGCGGGACGCACTTCAATTTCGGGGTCCATTAATCCTGTCGGTCTAATAATCTGTTCAACCACTTCGCCTTTAGAATCTTTCAATTCATCCTTCGAAGGAGTGGCAGAAACATAAATAAGTTGTCCAACTTTTTTCTTAAACTCCTCGAACTTGAGAGGCCTATTGTCAAAAGCACAGGGCAAACGGAACCCATATTCCACCAGGTTTTTTTTGCGCGCAAAATCACCGTTATACATCGCCCTTAACTGGGGCAAAGTCACATGTGACTCATCTATAAAAGTCATAAAATCTTTCGGGAAATAATCCATCAAGGTATAGGGTGGTTCACCCGGCTGACGGCCGTCAAAATGACGACTATAATTTTCAATACCTTGGCAATAGCCCATTTCCTGGATCATTTCCAGGTCATACATGGTGCGCTGTTCCAACCGCTGAGCTTCAACCAATTTATCGCTTTTTTTAAACTCCTGCAGACGCTCTCTTAACTCATCCTGAATGTTGGACATAGCGCCTTTTAAAATATTCTCGGGCGTGACGTAATGTTTGGCGGGATAAATAGCCAGCACGGACCGCTGATTGAGCGCTCTACCTGTAACCGGGTCGATCTCTGATATCTTTTCAACTTCGTCACCAAAGAATTCAATCCGATAGGGATTTTCTTCATAAGCGGGATATAGCTCGATCACATCACCCTTTACCCTAAACTTACCCCGGGTAAAGTCAATATCGTTGCGGGCATATTGAATGGCTACTAAATCCCGTAAAAATCCGCTTCGTTCAATTTCCTGTCCTTGTCGAACCACAAGATGCATTTTTTTATAGTTTTCTGGAGACCCCAAACCATAAATACAAGAAACCGAGGCGACAATAATAACGTCGCGTCTTTCCTGTAAAAGAGCCGTAGCTTCCAACCGAAGCCGGTCCAATTCCATATTGATCGATGCGTCTTTTTCGATAAAGGTATCCGTATGTGGAAGATAAGCCTCCGGCTGATAAAAATCGTAATAGCTGACGAAATAAGCTACGGCATTTTTAGGAAAGAACTCTTTGAACTCGCTATAAAGTTGAGCCGCCAGCGTTTTATTGTGGGAAATGATCAGCGCGGGTCTTTGTAGCTTTTGAATGACGTGCGCCATCGTAAAGGTTTTACCCGAGCCCGTTACCCCTAAAAGGGTCTGATGGGGCACGCCTTGTTCCATACCTCTGGAAAGCTTGTCAATGGCCTGTGGTTGATCTCCCGTGGGCGTGTAATCCGAAACGATTTCAAATTTCATGGGCTTATTGTGGGACAGATATAAGAACAATTCAAGGAAGGGAGTAAATCAATTAGTAAAATAAGCGCCCTTTTAAATTAACGCTTTTTATCTTTTTCTTTTGATTTTTTTAGATAAAACCCGCAGGTTTCACGAACTACGAGTTTTGTAGGGAAAAAGCGATGAGCATATTCAAGAGGTTTTTTCTCAATTTGGTTCCACAACATTCGGGCTGCTTCATAACCCATCTGAAAGGTAGGTTGATGAACCGTTGTTAGACCAAATTCGTTGGGATAATCATCAAAACCACAAACCGCCATATCTTCTGGAACTTTTAAACCTTTTCGACGCAGTTCTTTGATGGCTCCAATCGCCATCGTGTCATCGCCACCTATAATGGCAGTGGGTGGATTTTTAAGTTTCATAAAAGCGTCAACAGCTTTAAGACCTGATTCTTCCGTTGAATTTCCAAAATAAACCAAATCGTCGCGGAAAGTCAGACCGCGTTTTTTCAAAATATACTTATAGGCGTTAAACCGATCGAGTGAATTTTTTGAGAACTCATTGTCGCTTGAAATATAGGCAATCCGCTTGTGTCCTAAAGAAATCAGATGATCTGCCAGATCAATAATACCCTGCGTATTTAAACAATCCACAAAACAAACATCTTTATCATTAACCTGATAGCTGATTAAAACATAGGGCAACGATCCTTGCTTCAAATCATGAAAAAAAACTGATTCAACTGGCGGGGCAATAGCCAAGATGCCATCCACCAATCCCGAATTAACAAAGTTGGTATAGACACCTTCATTTTGAATGTTCCTACTGAAGGTATTCATTAATATGCTGTACTGTTTTTCGCCGACGAAACCAAGGATACCATCCAACACACTGGCCAAATAGGGATCGCTAAGCGTCGGCTTGTCGTACCAAAAAAAGACAACTCCTATATTATAGGTTCTGCGAGTCTTCAAGCCGCGAGCCATGGTGTTGGGATAATACCCCAGCTCTTTTAGGATTACTTCAATCCGTTGTTGGGTTTTCGGTCCCACTTTGTGAATGTCTTTTTGGTTTACCACTCTTGAAACCGTAGCCACCGAAACACCAGCTTTTAGCGCTACATCCTTGATTGTGATTGCCATTCGAGCATTCCACCTTTTTTAAAATATAAAATTAATAAATTATTTTCCCATCACTGTACTTGCGCTGTCTTTAGTCAGAAGAGTCACTTTGGTCATCTTATCGCCTTTTTGAAGTTTCAAAACCGTATCCATTCCATCAATCACTTGACCAAATACGCAATAATTTCCATCCAGATTATGAACATCCGCTAAACAAATATAAAACTGACTAGAGGCGGAATTCGGGTCTTGTGAACGAGCCATGCCCAACGCGCCTTTGACATGCTGATGTTTGGTGATTTCCAAAGGTATGGTTTTATCCGAGCCACCCATTCCCGTTCCCGTGGGATCTCCGCCTTGAATCACAAAGTTTGGCACATAACGGTGAAAAACTAAGCCGTTATAAAAACCCTTGGTCACTAAATCAGTAAAGTTCTTAGTGGTGATCGGTACATCAGAGAAAAGCTCAACCGTAAAAGTTCCCTGAGTAGTCTCGAATTTAACCTGCTGATTGGGACCCGCCGCATTGCAGGACTGCAAAAGAAAGGCAAAAATAAAAACGGCGATAATTCTTTTGAACATATTTTTCTCCTTTGAATTATTTGGTCAAGGTGACTTTCAGCATCTTGTCACCTTTTTTCAAAGCTAAAACCTTGTCCATTCCTTCCAACACTTGTCCAAATACCGCATAATTTCCGTCTAAAAAATGTGCATCTGCGAGACACACATAAAACTGGCTGGAAGCTGAGTTGGGATCCTGAGATCTGGCCATACCCAAAGCTCCTTTCACATGTTTATATTGGGTGATTTCCAAAGGAATATTCTTATCCGATCCACCCATACCGGTTCCCAAGGGATCGCCGCCTTGAATGACAAAACCCGGTTCATGACGGTGAAAGGTTAAGCCATCGTAAAAATTCTTTTGGGTTAACTCGAGAAAGTTCTTCGTTGTTGCAGGAACATCGGAATACAATTCAGCGACAAATACGCCTTGCGTCGTTTCAAATCGAATTTTTTGATGGCTTGTTGTTTTAGGAGAAACCGATGATTGAACTAGCTTTTTGGTAACTTTAGTTTTCTGTTTTTTGTTTGTTTTGCTTTTTTTCTTTTTGACGGCCATGGCCTATCTCCAATTTTTTTCTTTTAAAAAATTGCCCAGCCAACAATTACGTTGGTTTGTTATCATAACGGCGACATTTGCCATCGTCATCCTCAATATCAAATTTTTGTCCTATGAAATTACCAAACCAACACCCAAAGAACACCTTGAAACACAAACCATTTTAAACAGTGATTTCTTGACTTCCCAACCTCTCTACCCTAGAATTTCCTTTCTTTTGCAGGGCTTTTTACAGCGACCCCATCGTCTAGAGGCCTAGGACACCTGGTTTTCATCCAGGCAACACGAGTTCGAATCTCGTTGGGGTCACCAATTTCTTATATTCCTACACCTTATAAACCTTTCCAAAAGCGAGGGACCTATGATTAAAGTCGGAATCTATGGAGCCACCGGTTACATGGGAGGCGAAGCCCTTCGCGTTTTGATGAATCACCCCGAAGTAGAAATTGCTTGGGCTACCAGCCGCAGTGACGCCCAATTGGCGGACTATCACCCCAACCTTTTTGGCGAAAACATTCATTTTATTCGTCCCGATCAAACCACTCCTGTGGACGTGGTTTTTATGGCTTTACCCACTGGCACCCCGCAGGAATTAGCCCCCAAATTTCTAAAAGAAGGTGCCAAGATTATCGACTTAGGCGCTGATTTCCGCCTGAGCGACCGAAAAATCTGGGAAAAGGTTTACAACAAAAAACATAAAAGCTGGAACTTGGTCAAAGAAGCTGTTTATGGCATTCCCGAGTTGCACCGGGAAGAAATTAAAAATGCCCGGGTTATCGCCAACCCTGGCTGTTTCGCTTCTGCCGCGATTCTAGGTTTAGCGCCTTTGGTAAAAGCCAATCTGATCGATACCTCAAAGATCGTTGTAGATGGGCTGTCGGGCACGGCCGGAGCTGGAGCCGAATTGGCGCGCCCCGCCCACCACGCCGAAATTGGCAATAACTTAATTCCCTATAATGTGGTTGGGCACCGCCATACCTTTGAAGCGGAACAAGAGCTGGGCCACTTAACAAAAAAGAAAGTCAGCATTCATTTCACCCCTGTTTACGTGCCAATTGTTAGGGGTATTTTGGATATCATTCACGCTTTTCCTAATAAAAAAATATCCCGCGCCACATTGCTAGAACTTTATAAAGAGTTTTATAAAGATGAGTATTTTGTGAAGATTTACGATTTACCAAAAGAAGAAAAGGCATCTTGGCAATACAAACCCTATCCCTGGGTCAACAGTGTTTCCGGCACCAACTTTTCTTATATTGGCTTGGATGTGGATGAGGCTAGAGGCCGCATTGTGGTTTTCAGTGTTTTGGATAGTATCGGCAAAGGCGGGGCCCATGTCGGCGTTCAAAACATGAATCTGATGTTCGGTTTGAATGAGACAACCGGATTAACTAACCGCGGGTTGCATCCAATTTAATTATTTTCGCCACCAAAAAGCTACATCTCACCCCAGTCAACCCGAGCAATATCCGCGTATAAAACTCCATTTTTTTCAATAAGCGGCACCCGATAAAGTCCCACACCACCGCAGGGTCCGCCACCGCATATTCCAGTAGCCGGTTCATACAACGCCCCGTGATTTTTACAAACCAACCAGACTTTATCCTCAGAGAAAAAATCATTATCATCAAAATCCAACCCCACTGACCAATGACGGCAAATATTAAGGTAAGAATAAAACTTTCCGCCTTTTTTAATCAAAAACGCTTCGGTTATTCGGTCCGCACGTGGAATTGCAAATTTGACCGATTGACCTTCTTTTAGATCTTGAGAGGCCGTTAATTTCAAAAGTTTTATATTTTTTTTAGGTGCCATCTGTTTCTTCTTTTGCCAAATTCAAAAGAATCCCAGGCTTAACCACGGTATTAATAGTAGTCCGTTTTCGTTTTACAAAAGCTGCGACTATTAAGAAAAAGACTATTACTAAACAAAGTCTCGGCAACCAATTTCCCAACCGAGCGTAAAGAGTAGGTTCACTTGAAGTAACCCACACGTCGCCGGTAAGCACTTGGTCTTCGTATAAATGGGTTGAACTTAAAATATTTCCAAGCGGATCCGTGATTAAAGAAATTCCCGTATTAGCCGACCGGAGCAAAGGTTTACGTTCTTCCGCTGATCGAACAAGAGCCATCATTGCGTGTTGATAGGGGGAAGCTGTCCAACCAAACCAAGCGTCATTGCTGATATTGACCAACGCGTCCGCTCTGGTCAATAAAGCCCTACGGGCGTCATCCGGAAAAATGACTTCATAACAAATCATGGGTGAGTAACTAAAGGTATTTGTCAGAAACTTTTGATAACTATCTCCCGAATCAAAGTCACCTAAATTCCCCACCACAGGGCCCAAAAAGGTCAAATATTTCTGAAAGGGTACAAATTCTCCAAATGGCACTAAATGCCTTTTATGGTAAACCCCCTGGGATTGCCCATCGGGAGAAAAATGAGCTGCCGCGTTAAAATAACTGACGTCGGCTCCGGTCTTCCGAGTCGCGTCTAAGCAGCCAATTAAATTAAAGGTTTTGGATTTAATTACAATGTCGCGAACACGCTCCAAAATATGCGGCGTCAACAACAAATAATCGGGAGCGGCCGTCTCCGGCCAAACAATTAAATCAGGGTGTGTTAACTGCGCCTGTTCAACCAATTTTTCTAACTTATCGTATGTGGCCGTTTCGTTAGACTTACTCCATTTAATGGTTTGATCAATACTGGGTTGAAGCAAGACAACTGTTCCCATTTTTTTTAAAGAAACACTATGAACCTCATAAAATCCCCACACAATTACCAAAAACAAAACCGTTAGCGGAAACGCGAAATACTTCCACCGAGGCCAGCCCGAAACTCTAGATTCACCGGCATCAGACAATAAAACTCTTGGTTCAACCGCTTTGGCCAAAAGAACATTGAACCAAACAATCAAAAAAGTAAGTCCATACACACCCGCAATCGTGGTAAAAACCAGCAAGACTGGATAAGGAGCCTGACTGTAACCAATTTCGCCCCAATTAAAACCACCCCATGGTCGGCTTCCCCGAAGATACTCCAACCCCACCCACACAAATGGCGCTATCCATACACCCGACACTTTAAAACGGCTAGTTAGAAAAGAATAAATCCATCCAAAAAGAGCGAAATAGAGGCTGAGATAAAAAACTAGGACTGCCCACCCAAGACCGCTGAGATATTCGGCCGCTTGAAGAATCGCGATCCAATAAAGAATTCCTCCAAGCTGTAGAAATCCAAAGAAAAAACCCAATAATGCGGCAAGCTTTGGTTTTGCTTCTCGCAGCGCTAAAAAAAAAGGCACCAAAGCAAACCAGGCAAAAAAAGCTGTAGCCGGTGTAAGCGTTTTTTCTAAAAAACTAGGAAAGGAGACCAAAACTAAACCAGCACTTAGCGCGCAATAAAAGAGACGTCGGGTTAAAGAAAGGCGGGGATTCATGTTTGGCATTATACGAAAAGCCCTGACGATTTTCTGTTGAAGTTCAAAATATGTCTCAAAACTAAAATCTGGACACAAAAAAAGGGATGTGGATTGCCCACATCCCTTTTCAAACACGAAGTACTATTTAGATGCTGGCACAACTGGCTGCGCCGCAGCCGGAACACTTTGGGGAGCCGGATTAGCCGCTACTGGACTGGCTACGGCAGGAGCCACAACTGTCGGCACTTGAGCCGCTTGTTGCTGTTTATCAATGATATCGGTTACTGAAGCCGATTTTTCATACTTAGGCAAAATCGATAACACAATACAGAGCAGCATAAAAAAAGCGGCCAAACTAATGGTCGCCTTAGTCCAAAATGTTTTACCGCTGGTTCCTAAAAGGCTTTGACCTGTACCGGCGAATAACCCTCCACTAGTTTTGGGTTGTTGAACTAAAACCACGCCGATCAATAACAACGCCGCGAAGACAAACAGAACTGTAAAAACGATACTCATGATCAAATCCTTAATTTTGTAAATCGCTTCAAAAACGGCCCTAATCTTACAACAACCACCCTAAAAGAAAAGCCTTATCTTTCGAGCTTAAAACTTCACCAAAGCCTCAAAAGAATCAATCTTTAGACTGGCTCCGCCCACTAAAGCACCATCAATGTCAGGCTGCGCCATCAATTGTTTGATGTTTTCAGGCTTCACGCTGCCACCGTATTGAAGGCGAATATTTCCCGCGGCTTCAGCGTTGTATTTCTTAGCGATGAGTCCCCTGATAAAGGCGTGAACTTCATTAGCCTGTTCCGGAGTAGCATTCTTCCCAGTCCCGATAGCCCAAACCGGCTCATAGGCAATGACGATATTGGACAAATCACCCAAACCAATACCCTCAAAACAACCCTTCACTTGTGATTCAATTATATTTTCGGTTTTCCCCGATTCCCGTTCCTGCAAAGTTTCTCCAACGCAAACGATAGCTTTAAGGTCATTACGTAAAACATTTTTCAACTTACGATTAACCCGTTCGTCGGTTTCATTATCATACTGACGTTTTTCCGAGTGTCCTAAAATCGCAAACTTTACTCCCAATTCCTTTAAAAATGCAGGGCTAATGCCGCTAGTGTAAGCCCCTTCATTTTCCCAATGAGCGTCTTGGGTAGCCACTCGGATGTTTGAAAAACGAAGCGCGTCAATAACTGAAGACGCGGCTAAAAAGGTTGGCGCGATCACGATTTCTCGGTCCACAATACCTTTCAACTTTTCGTTGAGTTGTTTGGCAAAATCAACCGATTCCTTAACCGATTTATACATTTTCCAGTTACCCGCAATAATGGGTTTTCTCATTTTTATCTCCATGAATGAATTACTTTTTATCTGTTAGAGCGACAATACCCGGCAGTTCTTTACCTTCCATAAACTCCAAAGAAGCCCCGCCACCGGTCGAAATATGTGACATTTTAGAGGCCAATCCCGCTTGATTCACGGCCGCCACTGAATCGCCGCCGCCCACGATGGTGGTCGCTCCTCTATCAGAAGCATCCGCCAATAACTTAGCTATCGCGAATGTGCCTTTCGCAAACGGCTCCATTTCAAATACGCCTACAGGGCCATTCCAAAAAATGGTCTTTGCCGAAGAAATAAAATGTGAATACTTTTCAACTGTCGCGGGGCCAATATCCATACCTTCCCAACCCGCAAGAATTCCACCACGCGGAACGGTTTTAATATTAGCTTTAGGGCTAAAATCATCGGCGATGACATGGTCAATGGGAAGCAGAAGGGGGACATCCGTATCGATGGATTGGGATAAAAGCTGTTTAGCCAAAGGTATTTTATCATTTTCAACCAATGATTTGCCGATTTCAAACTTACGAGACTTCAAAAAAGTGTAAGACATGCCACCACCAATAATCAGCACATCTACTACTTTCATCAGGCTTTGAATAACATCAATCTTAGTTGAAATCTTAGACCCTCCCACAATTGCCACGTAGGGACGAACCGGATCGGCTAAAGCAGTTCCCAAATACTTAATTTCTTTTGTCAGTAAAAAACCAGCAACCGATTGAGAAATAAACTTGGTAATGCCCTCGGTCGACGCATGGGCCCGATGAGCCGTTCCAAAAGCATCATTTACATAAATGTCCGCTAAAGCGGCCAATTTCTTTGCGAAATCCGCATTATTCTTTTCTTCCTCAGGATAAAAACGAACATTTTCCAATAAAACAACGTCGCCATTTTTCATGGCAGTCACTGCCTTTTCCACTTCAGGTCCCACAGTATCTTTCAATGCCAATACAGGCTTTTTCAGCAATTCAGACAAGCGGTCCGCTACAGGTTTCAGTCTCAATTTTTCATCCACACCCTTAGGACGACCTAAATGTGAGCATAAAATAACCTTGGCGCCTTTATCTGATAAATATTGGATGGTTTTTAAGGACTCCCGAATACGGGTATCATCCGTGATTTTCTGATTTTCGTCTAAGGGCACATTAAAATCCACGCGTACCAACACCCTTTTGCCCGTCGGATTGATATCCTCAACTGTCAGCTTGTTATACGAAGCCATAAACTCCCTTTCTGGTCAGTGTTTCCCTAATCAGAAGACTATTTTGATTTAACATCGGTTTTAAAGCTCTCCGCAATACTGCTCAAAGCGCCTAGTGTACCAGCCGCTTCCAATGGCAAGAAAATCTTAGTGGCTTGTCCATCCGCTACATTCCCCAATGTTTCCATGTATTTCAAAGCCAAAATCTCTTGAGTAGGATTACCATCATGCATGGCTTTAAAAACTGTAACAATCGCTTGGGCATCCCCTTCAGCCAGCGCTATTTTTTGAAACTTATTCGCCGTCGCGACACTTTGAATGGCGCCCGCCTCACCTTCGGCCTTAAGAATCGCCGATTGCTTCTCGCCTTCCGCTCGGGTAATGGCGGCTTGTTTAACACCTTCCGCTTCAATAATAGCGGCTCGCTTGGTACGTTCTGCTTTCATTTGGGCGCTCATAGCGCTGACAATATCTTCGGGCGGATCAATTTTTTGAATTTCAACTCGGGTTACTTTAACTCCCCATTTATCAGTAGCCTCATCTAATATTTCGCGAAGTTGTGTGTTAATTCTTTCGCGACTATTAAGTGTTTCATCCAACGCTAATTCACCAATGGTGTTACGAAGATTAGTTTGAGCCAGCTTCAAAGCCGCCATTTCAAATTGCGCGACGTTATAAACCACTTTGAAAGGATCAGTCACATGAAAATAAATGACTGCGTCCACAGTAACCACCACATTATCTTTGGTGATCACTTCTTGGGGAGGAACCTCAATGACCTGCTCCCTCATATCCACCTTTTTCAATGTCTCAAATGGGAAAAGAATGGTGAGCCCCGAATCCGCAGTTTTCATATATTTACCCAATCGCTCAATCAAACCCTTCTCATAGGGCCTCAATATTCTGATTGAACGGAAAACAAAAATAAGCGCAAAAACAAATAGTACAATCGCAACCGGGGTGTAAATCTCCATAAATCCTCCCAAAATACGTCAGTTTTTAACTATTAAAACATTTCCCTTTGCTTCGACCACACTCATCTTCTCGTTCAACTTTAAGCTCTGCTTATTCTGTGTTTCAACTTTCCAATACTGACCTTCTACTTTGATATAACCTTGAAAATTTTGAGATTCGTCCACCTTAGTAACCAAACCCTCACAACCCACCAAAGCGTCCATATTCGCAGAACGTTTGCTTATAACTGAAAATTTTGATTTCCATGAGCGACTGATTAAAACAAAAAAAACGGAGAAAGCCGCGAAAGCAGCGCATTGAATCCAGGCGGGGTTAAAAAAATAACTAAAAGCAACCGTCGCAAGAGCGCCGATGCCTATCCAAATATAAAAAAAAGAAGCGGTTGCTAATTCCAAAATGAAAAAAACAACCGCTATGATAATCCACCAAACCATTGGCTGCATGGATCTCCCCGAGGGGTCTCTTAGCCTTTAGAAACCATGAACTCGATCAGGTCCACAACACGGTTCGAATAACCCCATTCGTTATCGTACCAAGAAAGAACCTTGACCAAGTTTCCGCCGGTCACATAAGTCGACAAAGCGTCAACGATGGACGAATGCGGGTTGCCCTTGAAGTCAGCCGAAACCAACGGCTCTTCGGTCACTTCCAGATACTTGTTCAATGCTGGGCTCTTGGCCGCTTCTTTCAAAGCACTGTTTACATCTTCTTTAGTAACTGGCTTAGCCAATTCGGCCACCAAATCGACCACCGAAACCACGGGTGTCGGTACACGAATAGACAACCCATCCAGCTTGCCTTTCAATTCCGGCATAACCAAACCGATGGCCTTAGCCGCACCAGTAGAAGTCGGAATCATGTTCAAGCTCGCAGCCCGGGCACGGCGTAAGTCTTTATGTGGAAAGTCGAGCGTCACCTGGTCGTTCGTGAAGCTGTGAATAGTCGTCATCAAACCCTTCACAATGCCAAATTTGTCATGCAAAACCTTGGCAAAAGGGGCCAAGCAGTTGGTGGTACAAGAAGCGTTCGAAACCACATGGTGGTTTTTCGGGTCATACTTGTCTTCATTGACACCCAAAACAATGGTCAAATCTTCACCCGTCGCCGGAGCCGAAATAATGACTTTCTTAACGCTATCTTTCAAATGGGCTACAGCCTTGGCTTTATCGGTGAAATGACCGGTTGATTCAACCACGTATTCCACTCCCACAGTGCCCCAGGGGATCATCGCCGGATCACGTTGAGCGAAAACCTTAATTTCTTTACCATTCACGATAACTGAGTTTTCACCAGCCTTGACATCCGCATGCAGATTACCCAGCACGGAGTCATATTTGAGCAAATGAGCCAAAGTTTTGGCATCCGTGAGGTCATTGACTGCCACAATTTCGATGTTTTTATTATTCATAGCGGCGCGGTAAACATTGCGTCCGATGCGTCCAAATCCGTTAATTCCGACCTTAATCGCCATAAATCCCTCCAAGGGTTCGATCTAAAGAGCGGTTAAGCTAACATAGGGGTTTTAAAGGGTCAAGTGCCAGAATGGGGTTCTAAAGAATTGTCCTATCGCTTCCATAACGGGGAGTTCTACCCAAAACCACCGCGCCTACCCACTGAGCACCCGCCTTTTTAAGAACCTTGGCGCACTCTTCTAAAGTAGCGCCTGTGGTAAAAACGTCGTCTACCAAAAGCACTTTTACTAACGGTCCCGCCAAAGATACTTCATAAGCTCCCTTTTGATTTTGTAGCCGCTTTTCTCGAGTCAAAAGCCTCTGTGCCACCGTTGATCGTGTTTTCTTTAAAAGAAATTTAACGGGAATTCCAATAGATTTTGATATTTCATTGGCCAATAACAATGCTGAGTTATAACCTCTCTCCCGTTCCTTTTCAGGACTCATGGGTACCGGAACAACCACTTCGACTCCCTCATAAAAATTCTCAGGTAAAAAACCTAATATCTTTTGAACTATGGGTGATTTCAAATGTTCCATGCCGCCAAATTTAAAAGCGTGATGGGCTAATCGGAGAGGTCCTTCGTAGGAACCTAAAGACCAAGTTTGATCTAAATAATAGGGCCAATCACCGCAGTCATCACAACGCAATTGAACCGCGCCCTCAAAGCCCCGGGACGGCAAAGAAACTCCGCAATGATCACAAAAAGGGGCTTGATGATGTTCGATACCGTTAAAACAAGGCAGACACAAAACATTGGAAAGACCTTGTCGAAACGAATCGCCGCAATGTTCGCAAACTTTAGGAAAGAAAATATCTAAGAAAAAATCTCGAATCATAGTGCTTGCAGAATAACCTTATTTGATAACCGCAATCTTATCGATTGTCTGAAGACCATTCATCTCCGTCGTAATTAAATAAACACCCGATGCCACCAAATCTCCAGAAGCATTATGGCCATCCCACACCAAGGGATAGCTACTACTTGCAATTCCATAAATACCAGTTCCAAAAGATTGATTGACTAGTTGTTTAACAAAAACACCGCTCAAAGTATAAACCTTAATTTGAACATTTGTTGGAGCAGTTACCACAAAGCGAACATGAACTACCTGTTCATTCGAAGCGCCAAAAGGTCTTAGACTATTTCGATCAAGCGCTACACTCTCAGTTAATCCCGCTGCCGTAATCGTCCCATAAACACTTTGGTGAATCATGTTTGGATTATTGGTGTTAACGTTGGGCGGCGCATCAAAAGCGAAAACTTCATAAGTGTAGCTAGATCCATTAATAATAGTTACTGGATCGATATAACTCGTCAAACTAACACCTTGAGACTGTAAAAATTGATAAGTCCCACCTCCGTCGTCGGAGCGATAAATGCTATAACCCCCCAGTGGATACATTGTCGCGGGAACAAAATCGTTCAGATTACTATTGGCTGCCAGCCAACTAATGGTATTACCACTTTGATTTTGGGTTAGCGTGAGAGCGGCGCTATCAATCACCGGCGGTTTAGCCGGCAACGCGTTTACGGGTTGACTCGTTCCCGTTAACGTCGCGCTCGCGGTAGGTACCGCGATGATTTGATAATTGTATAAAGTCTTATCCAATAATCCCGTATCAGTGTAATCGACTCCATTAAGTCCAGACGCGATGGTTTGATAGGCGGAAACAGGCGCGGTTCCTAATTTTCTTTGAATTGAGTATGTGTTGTTGGCAAATGTTCCCTGATAGTTCCAACGTAATTGGACCAATTGATCCCCCGAAACAGCAACTACATTTGTTGGCCCCTGTGGAGACTCGAGTACAGTGACAGGATTCGAATAAGAACCATAAATGGTCGCGCCCGTAGTGGCAATTGCGATAGGGGCAACTTTATAGGCATACCCAGTATTATAAGCAATCGCGCTGTCTGAATAAGAGTTTGTAGTCAAATTGGAGGTGGTAAAAGGATAAGTTGGCGCGGGAACAGAGGAACCCGGAGTGGGCATTGTTAATTTGGAAACAACATATTCTGTAATTGGTGAAGTAGTGGCAACCGCTACCGGCGACCAAGTTAAAAGCGCTTGTCCATTGGATGCGACTCCGTTCAAAATAGGTGCCGGGCCAGGAATAACTGCCTGCTCGCTAGTGGGAGCGCTGTTTAAACCACCCCCAATCGAGTTCATGTAATAGTAATAAACAACGCCAGGCGTTACTTGTGTAATAGGGTAAGAACCACCGAGCGATGGAACAGGAGCCAATAGCGTCTCGGCCCCCGAGGCTGTTCCTTGATAGATATCGTAAGCTGTTACTGGACTGCTCCCCGTTGTCGGAGCGGACCAAGATAACGTCACCGCATTTGCTGAAGCGCTTGCCAAAAACGAACTGGGCGGATTAGGCCACAAATTAATTCCAATTAAACCTGAAAGCGTGAAGTTTGCGGTAACTCCTCCCGCACCGGTGTTCGCAACCGCTTTGTAATAATTGATATAACCGGTTTGACCCGGATCAGTAACGAATGTAGTTGGGGCAACAACAGTAGCGACGGGTACACCAGTTACAAAAGCTGAATCGGTGGCCCTATAAATGGTGTAACCCTGAACCGCGCTTCCCGGAGGATAAGTTAAACCTGATATCCAGACCATAGGTGTCTGGCTCGCCACAGGTGTATACCAAGTCGGAGTGTTTACTGAAACAGTTGGAGTCATTGAAGGAATAGCCAAAACTGTAATAGCCGCAGAACCAGTACTGGATCCACCCGCATTATTAGCGAAAACTTGGTACACCGAAGTGCTACCCGGAGTTTCAGCAAAAACAGGCGTCATAATTGGTGTGGCCGTAGTAATGCCGTTACGTAAAACAGTATAGCTTTGAACACTGTCGGTTGTTGGATTGGGTGTCCAATAAAGTGTTGTGGCGTTCGAACCCGTATTAGCAGAAAATCCCGCCGGAACATTGGGCCAAGTTATTACGGTTGGGTAAGCAATACCTGTTACCGATACAGAACTTTCAAACATAGGCGTCGGGGTGCCGTTTACAAAATTATTAGACCTCCCCGTGACCATATATGAATACTGAGTTCCTGGCGTAACGTTTGCATCCAAATAGGTTGACGTTGAAACTAAAACTGTAGCGATAGGTCTAAAATAGGGAGTTAGTGCGGGGCGTTCCAAAGCTCGATAAATAACAACACTATCCACATAAGGGGTTGCGACGGCCGGGGGCGCCATATTCCAAGAGACATTCACCCCTTGCGTTGGTTGGACCACCGCCGTCACAACATATGTGGGAACCGGAAGAGCGGCTAACGTCGCTGGAAGACTGATTCCCGGAGTGCTGGTTGCCAGAAAATTATTGGCTACTAAATAATAAGGCATAGGTTGCCAGTAAGACAAAGCTGATAAGGTATACGATGGAGTAAGAACAGTCGCAACGACTGTTGGAGTTATAGTAGTTGTAGCAATGTATGAAACATAATTCGAATCATAAATCGAATAGCTAGTGACGTTATCTAACTGCGAATTCAACAGCCAAGTATAAGTTAACGAATTGCCTGATTGGGTGGTATTGATCAAATGGGGTGCTTGAGGTGCATTAATAACCCCGATGGGTAAATTATTCAAATTAACCGTACTCGGCGCGCTCATATCTGAGGCGTTTCCAAATCCATCAATGGCACTTACAGAATAAACGCCGGTACTGCCCGCAGCAGCGGCAACATAGTTATTTCGGCTTGTTCTGGTTGGACCAACGGTTGCAATTGGAGTGGAAGTTACGGTGGGAGTTACACCGCTTAAGGATAGATATATTTTGTAACCAGCCACAGGCCCATAATAACCAGCCGAAGCGGATGACCACGTTATATTAACTTTATTATTGCTGTTACTAACCAGTGAAGCCGTAACCCCGGTAACAGGCGTGGGCCCAAGGTTTATTGGCGGTGTTGAGGCGGCTATCGCGCCCCCCCAATCCAATAGCGTCAACTGGCTGAACCCAATAGGTATAGTCATATCCATTGCTGTTGACGACGGTATCAACAGCCATCACTGTCGGCGTTCGGGACGGTGTTTGCCAAACTATTGTGATGGGTGTCGGAGTATTAGTAGTCGGCGTCCCAGCACCAACTGTTGCATATGGCACAGGGATTCCACTAATCCCTCGATAAACCTGGTATTGGGTAATGAAACCGTAAGTACCCGTGACACCTTGACTCCAAGTCAGTGTGTATGAATTCGGAGTTGCGTTTGGCGTAACGGTTACGGCACCCGATAAGGATGGCGGGACAATTTCTTCTGAAATACTGTTAGATGTCACCGCCCCATTCGCATTTATCGCTACAATCGAATAATTCGTCAGCACTCCTGGCAACAAAGAATACGGAACAAAAGTAGGCGTAAATGTACCTGAAATAGTCGGTGTGGGAGTAATCGTTGGAGAATAGGTAGGAGTCAATGTTCCTGTCGGGGAGGAAGTAAAGGTCGGAGTAAATGAAGAAGTAAACGTAGATGTTACAGTTGGTGTGTTAGTAATGGTCGAAGTATTGAAAGTGCCGGTTGGCGTAGGCGTTGTATATATCGAATAAACATAGGTAGGCAAAACAGTCGCAACATTAACAACTCCAATTCCAGCTCCATTGGCGTAAATCAAATAATTCGTAACATTCTCATTTATCACTGGGCCGTTCCAAATTAATTGAACACCATAAACAGGAGTCGCAGTTGGCACCACCGTTCCATAACCCGCCACTGGAATAAATCCAAACAGCACCGGTGCCACAGGCGGTAACGCGGTATTAGCTATAACACCGTTGGTCGAAAAAGAAGGAAATAATCCAGTCGCCGGCATACTTTGACTATCAACGGCTACAACCGCGTAATAGTTAGAGACAGCGGAAGAAGCGGTTTGATCCGTATAAGAAGTGTTCGCGGTGGTCGCAATCGGAGCAGGAGTTGAGGCAAAGAAAAGTACCGCAGGCATGGAATCTGTAGTAATCGGCCCAGAGGTTTGACGATAAATATTGTATAAGGCAATGGGAAACGTCGATAACGGAACACCCCATGATAAATCGATGCTTTTGTTATGAGTATCGGCGACAGAAGGATTAACTACGGCAGGAACGGTATAAGGAAGAGCGGTAACTCCTGCTGAAGGACCCGGCATACCTGAAGCATCTATACCCGCAACCAAATACAGATAACTGCGTCCATCAGTGACTTGAAAATCAGTAAATGCGGGCGTACCCGCTTGAACTGGAAAAAGAGAGGACGGCACCAACGCGATAGGTGTAACGGTAGGCACAGGCGTAACCGGTCCTGTGGGCGTCGATGTAACGGTATCGGTTAAATCAACCAATTGTCGAGAAATCTGGTAGGCGGTCGCGTTGGGAGTAGGTGTCCATATCAAATTGACCTGTCCGCTATAAGGCCCCACTTGTGCCAAACCCAACGGCGCAGGTACTTGAGCCCGGGCAGCCGCACCTAAACCAAAACAAATCAAAAAACAAACAAAAACCCAAAAATGTTGAAGTTTAAATCGCAATAAATGTCTCTTGTTCATTTTTTGATTGCGGAGGGCCATTAAAATTTAGCCTCGCCAGAAAGATTGATTTGCCACAAAACATAACTCAAAGTCGGATTAAGCTCATTCGTGAAATACTCATTGATACCAGTTAATCCAAAACGCAAGTTTTTCAAAGCGTTATAGTCGAATTCGATTGTACCACGGTATCTTTGGCTCTCAACTTGGTTATAAGAGTATTGAGAATCGTTTTGTATGACCTCCGTCAAGAAATTCGCTTTAAATTCAATCGCGTCATGCAGAAGAATTTTCCAATGTGTCAAGGGGACGTGCAAAACAAGGTTGGGCGCGAACTTTTGGTCATATTCAAACGAGCCTTGGTAATCTTGATTCCAAGCGGGAATGTTCGTCGTCGCGAGTCCGTTTTGATATCCAATAGTCGCTTGAAAACGCATATTACCTTGAGCCAATTTATTAATCTCATAGGGAAAAGTAATAGAGTAAATGTTGCTATAAATTTGATTGGAGATTTGCGGTGGACTAGAACTGTCATATTGGGTGCTATCCGTACGCGTATATTGTAACTGCACCGAATTGACACTAAAGTTAATCCAAGGAAGGGTAAACAATTTCTTGTTATAGATAGTCGTCAACCCCACCGTATCCCCCGTTTGCTGAACAGGAGGAGATCCTTGATATAACAACGAATATTGATTAGTCCAGGAACCAGTGGGTCTAAAATCCCAGACATCAAAAAGTTTAAAACTAGCGTTCAATTGATCCGTCTTTGATTCGGTAGCCAGCAACGCTATATTTTGTACATCGCTCGGTGAAGTAATTCCCCATTGTTGATAGAACCATAAATTTGAACTATAGCCTGGTATGGAAGCTGTCGAGCTATCTGTTTCGCCGGCGAAAATAGTTAAATTCATCTTTTGAAAAAATGGGAGCCAAGAACCAGGGGTGACATTAACGGAATAGTTCACGTTGTTTGAGTTGGTATAGCGGACCCCGTCTGGATAATCCACATAATCATATTGATTGCTTCCCGTATAGGTCACAGAAGGAATAAGACCCGGGATCCCGCGAAAAACCAAACCAGCTTTAGGCTGGTATTGTTGAATAAAGGGGACATAGTCATCCACAGTACCGGCATAGACCCCTGGTGAATCGGTGTTTCCTTTGGCGTCGGTTAAAGCAATGTTAAAACCTGGGGTAAAAACAAGATTTTTAAAAACTTCGGTCGTATTACTCCAACCATAATTTTGAACCCGGGTAGTTCTTTGATAATTGGCCAAATCAGTATAAGAATCAAAGTTTTGTTCATCATGGGTAAAGGATAGGGTTTCCGTCAGCTGGTTGGCTCCAATCGGCACAAACCATAATTTCGTGGGCATATCATAGGTGCTGATCAAACTAACCTGTTGTTCGCTTTTTGTTGTATTCCCCTGCACACCCGGTTGATCTAAATAATTGGACTGGTAAACATCATTTTCATTACTCAAAGAGCCAGATAAATTGAGGCTGGTTAATCGTCCCACATCCTTCCCAAGATCCTTCGTGTATCGAATGCTTCCCGTAGCCGTGTCAATCTGGCTATTAGGCAAGTCAAAGTAATAAGGATTATTCATCAGAGCCGCTTCAGTATAAAGTGTTTGATCGGTCAACGAAAATTGCGACTGTAACGGCTGACCAAAGAGCGAGATTCCATTCGAAGTGTAATCCAACCCATACTGCAGGGAGTGTTGAAAGTGAGTGGAGGTCTGGTCCATTTCCGTAAAGCCGGAATCCACTTCGCGATAACGCGCGTCAATTGTCGCGAAAGGTTTTTTAGGGTCTTCGCCCAAAACCAATTCAGCGTTTAGGCGTCTAGCCGTACCCGTTCGAACATTGGGCGTTGTCGATCGCAGGTTAGTAATCCAAATTTCACCCGATCGCCCGCTTGGTGGGTTAGGCGACAAAACACCAAAACTAATTTGACTCGCTCGATTAATAAAAGGCGTCCCGACCTGAATCATATTTCCACCTGATCCATTGAGCGGAATGACGACCGTTCCCCAAGTATTAAGACAATTAGATGCCAGGGAATTCATCGTTAAGTTGTATTGATAGTAATCCTGTTGATCATTACCGATACGCACAAAAAACAATTCTCCCGAATTGTAATTTCGAATCTGCATATCCATTCTCAGCTCTTGGTAATCCGTAAAATCCAAACCTTGTTGGAAAATCTTGGTCGCGTAATAAATCGGTGTCCCGTTAATATTGCCCGGCGGGTTATAGTCTGCCGACGATAGTTGATAGGTTATGTCCAGGGCCTGTTCATTATATTGAATCGCGCTTTGATCCTGCCCGGGTTGAATAACAATAAAACTCATATCCGGAGTGTAATTGGAGTTTTGCGCTTGGCTGATGGAGTTCACATCGAACTTACTCGAATTAACCGTAACACCCAAACTGGCATTAGCCGCCGGATCCACCTCTAACTGCCACAAATTATGGGTAAAACTAATCGAATCGGTTAAAAAGGTGCCATCAATCTGTGTACCACTCGCGCCTGTCACCCATAAGCGGAGCGTTCGAATGACCAACGAATTGGCGCCGCCTTGATTATGAAAAAAATAGGAAATACCTGAAGGTGTGGTGGCCTGATAATCAGTCGCGCCTGAAGCCAAACTAACCACTGGAATTTTGACTAATTGCCAACCGGTCCAATTGGCTTGAACACCATATTCAAAATAGGAGTCAGTCGTTTGTAAAATACCCGTCCCGTTCATATTTTGGGTAATGTAAACACCGTTATTTTGTCCTTCTTGCGACACTTCTCCATTCAAACCAATGAATCCGCCGGATTGTCCACCCGCATCGGTGACAAAATTAAAATTGCTCGGAGGATTTCCCGTATCACACCAAGGTGTACCCTGCATATAAAAAGTTGGGATACCATAGGCCTGATTGGGGTTGGCTTGGTTAGTGACCGCGTCCGAATCCAAGACACTATCGCCGTTCGATTGTTCATTAATGAGACCAAAATCGAACATGATCCATTTTCTCTTACCTTGTTTGACGCGGACGCAAAATATGAAATGGATCGGGATGATCTTCAGGCTATTACGGGCATCATTCCTGGATTGGAAAAGTGGAGGCCGCCT
>Ga0206836_10045_pt1 | contig 38022 bp, 15 predicted proteins | sample Alteio_BWOrgCont_28_FD_152871 | JGI IMG/M metagenome (GOLD analysis project Ga0206836, IMG submission 152871) | Enriched cells from forest soil in Barre Woods Harvard Forest LTER site, Petersham, Massachusetts, United States -... | ecosystem: Environmental > Terrestrial > Soil > Temperate forest >...
CTCCGGCGGGTTGTTGATCCGGGACTTTGCCCGGGCGTACCAAGGGGAGGAGCTGGCCGCCTTGCCGCTGCAGTACAAGGACTACGCCCGATGGCAGCAGGGGAGGCTGGAGGGCGCGTTCGGGAAGAAGCAGGAGGAGTATTGGCTGAAGCAGCTGGAGGGGGAGCTGCCGGTTTTGAACCTGCCGACGGACTATCCGCGTCCGGCGGTGCAGAGCTTTGCGGGAGCGCGCTGGAACTTCCGGCTGGAGGAGGAGCTGGGCGGACAGGTGCGGCGGTTCTGCGAGCGGGAGGGACTGACCCCGTTCATGTTCTTCCTGGGGGCCTGGCAGGTGCTGCTTTCCAAGTACAGCGGCCAGGAGGACATCGTGGTGGGAACGCCGGTGATGGGGCGCGATCATCCGGACTTGGAGGAGGTGTTGGGACTGTTCGTGAATACGCTGGCATTGAGAGGACGGCCGGAGCGGAAAAAGGAGCTTCGGGAATATCTTGGGGAAGTGAAACGGCTGGTGGTGGAGGGGATTGGGCATCAGGACTATCCCTTTGAGCGGTTGGTGGAGAAGGTGGCGGTGGAGCGCGACCTCAGCCGCAATCCGCTGTTTGCGGTGATGTTCAATTTGATTGAGGGGCAGCGGGGAGCGGAGGGGCTGGCCGGCCTCAAGGTGCGGCGCGAGACCTTCGAGTCGACCGTGGCGAAGTTCGATTTGATGGCGACGGTGCAGGTGGGGGCGGGAGGGACAAGCGTGTCGCTGGAGTACGCGACGCGGCTGTTCCGGCCGGAGACGATCGAGCGGATGGGGAGGCATTTCGAACGGGTGATGCGGCAGGCGGTGGAGTGTCCGCAGCAACGCCTGGGGCAGATCGGGCTGGTGGCGGGGCCGGAGCGGGAGCAATTGGTGGAGGTCTTCAATGCGACGGCGGAATACCCGCGGGAGCAGTGCGTCCACGAGTTGTTCGAGGAGCAGGCGCGGCTGAGGCCGGAGGCGGTGGCGGTGGTGTTCGGGGAGGAGCGGCTCAGCTACGGGCAGTTGAACGGGAAGGCCAACCAGCTGGCGCGGCGCCTGCGCAAGGAGGGGGTGAAAGCCGACCGCCTGGTGGGGGTGCTGGTGGACCGGTCGATGGAAATGGTGATCGGGATCCTGGGGATCCTGAAGGCGGGCGGGGCGTACGTGCCGATCGACCCGGAGTACCCGCCGGAAAGGATCGAGTACATGCTGGGGGACAGCGGCTGCCGGGTGCTGCTGACCCAGCAGCGCCACCGGGAGAAACTGGCCGGATATGGCGGGCGGATATTTTTCCTGGACCGCGCCGCATTATACCGGGGCGCCGGGGGCAATCTGCGGCGCAGGAGCGGAGCGGGCAACTTGATCTATCTGATCTATACTTCCGGGTCGACCGGAAAGCCGAAGGCGGTGATGATCGAGCACGGCAACGTGACCCGGCTGTTCGGGGCGACCGACCGGTGGTTTGGATTCGGTCCGGGGGATGTCTGGACCATGTTTCACTCCTACACCTTCGATTTCTCGGTTTGGGAGCTCTGGGGAGCGCTGGCCTACGGCGGCCGGCTGATCGTGGTGCCCTATCTGGTGAGCCGCAGTCCGCAGGACTTTTGGCAATTGCTGCACGAGGCGGGAGTGACGGTGCTCAATCAGACGCCGTCGGCTTTCAAGCAGTTGCTGGCCATAAACGGGCGGAAGCAGTCCGGCTGGAGGCTGCGCCGGGTTGTTTTCGGGGGCGAGGCCCTGGACTTTGGCTGCCTGAAGCCGTGGATCGAGCGGCACGGGGAGCGCGAGCCGGAATTGATCAACATGTATGGGATCACCGAGACGACGGTGCACGTGACCTGCCAGAGGGCGGGGCGCGAGCAGGTCGACGCAGACCAAGGCAGTTTGATCGGCGTGCCGATCGGCGACCTGCAGGTCTATGTCGTCGACGGGTCCGGGCAGCTGGCGCCGATCGGCTGCGCGGGCGAGATGCAGGTGGGCGGCGCCGGATTGGCGCGCGGGTACCTGAACCGTCCGGACCTGACGGCGGAGCGATTCATCGCCGATCCGTTCCGGGCGGGCGGGCGGTTGTATCGGACCGGGGACCTGGCGCGGTGGCGGCCGGACGGGACGCTCGAGTTCCTGGGGCGGATCGACGAACAGGTGAAGATCCGCGGGCACCGGATCGAACTGGGGGAGATCGAGGCCGCGCTGCACGGACATCCGGGCGTGAACGGGGCGGTCGTGGTGGCCAGGGCCTTGGGAGGAGCGGTGGAGAAGAGCCTGTGCGCGTATTATGTGAAGAAGGATGCGGGGGTTGAGGCGGCGGCGCTGCGGGAATATCTGAAGGGAAAGCTGCCGGGGTACATGGTGCCTTCGTACTATGTGCAGCTGGAGGCGCTGCCGCTGACGGCGAACGGAAAGGTGGACCGCCGGAAATTGCCGGAGCCGGACCCGGCTGCGATGCAAAGAGCTTATGTGGCCCCGCGGGACGGGATGGAGGAGAAGCTGGCGGAAGTGTTTGGGAAGGTGCTTGGGGTGGAGCGGGTGGGGATCGACGACAACTTTTTCGAGCTGGGGGGGCACTCGCTGGCGGCGATCCGCGCGGTGGCGCAGGCCCGCAAGGCATTGGAAGCGGAAATGGAGCTGAAGGAACTATTCAGCCAGCCGACGGTGCGGAAGTTGGCGGAGGCGGTGAAAGGCCGGAGGCGGCTGAAGCACCAGAGCATACCCCTGGCGCCGAAAGCGGAGTGGTATCCGGTCAGTTCGGCGCAGAAACGGATGTACGCGTTGCAGCAGCTGGAGGGCGGGGCGGCGTACAACATTCCCGCGGCGTACGTGCTGGAAGGGGAGGTGGAGTTGGCGCGGGTGCAGGCGGCGATGGAGGCGGTGATCGCCCGGCACGAGGCGCTGCGGACCCGGTTCGAATTGCGGGAAGGCGGGGTGGTGCAGGTGGTGGAGGAGAAGGTTGATTTTGCGGTGGAGTACCGCGAGGAAGCGGGGGCGGAGGGGCGGGAGGCGATGAAGGGGTTCGTGCGGCCCTTCGATCTGGGGCGGGTGCCGCTGGTCCGCGTGAAGCTGGTGAAGCGGGGACCGGGAGAGCACCTGCTGTGCGTGGACATGCACCATGTCGTTTCCGACCTGGTGTCGGGCGATGTGCTCATCGGCGACTTTGGGCGCGCGTATGCGGGAAAGGATCTGAAGGGGCTGTCCGTGCAGTACAAGGACTATGCCGTGTGGCGGAAAGCGCGGCTGGAGGGAGAGGCGGGCAGGCGGCTCGAGGAGTACTGGCTCGGTCAGTTTGAGGGGGAGTTGCCGGTCCTCGGCCTGCCGGCGGATTATCCGCGTCCTACGGTGCGGAGTTTTGCGGGAGGGCGGCAGCTCCTGCGGCTTGAGGGGGGGCTGGCGGGAAAGGTGCGGCGGTTCTGCGAGCAGGAGGGGGTGACCCTGTTCATGTTCTTCCTTGCGGCCTACGAGGTGGTGCTTTCCCGATACAGCGGCCAGGAGGACATCGTGGTGGGGACGCCGGTGATGGGGCGGGAGCACCCCGACTTGGAGGGAATCGTGGGGATGTTCGTGAACACGCTGGCGCTGCGCAGCCGGCCGGAACGCAGGAAGAAGTTTCGGGAGCATCTTGGAGAGGTGAAACGGCAGGTGGTGGAGGGCATCGGACATCAGGACTATCCCTTCGAGGAGCTGGTGGAGAAGGTGGCGGTGGAGCGGGACCTCAGCCGCAATCCGCTGTTTTCGACCATGTTCCTGCTGACCGAAAGAGAAGGGGGGCTGGAGGGGCTGGAAGGAGTGAAGGTGAGGCGGGAGAGCTTTGAGGCGACCGTGGCCAAATTCGACCTGACCGTCAGCGTGCGCGCGCAAGGGGACGATATGGCGGTATCGCTGGAATATGCGACGGGGCTGTTCCGGCCGGAGACGATGATCCGGTTTGGGCGGCACTACGAGCGGGTGATCGGGGCGGTGGTGGCGGAGGCGGGCGGGCGGATCGGCGAGATCGAGTTCATGGAGGAAGCGGAGCGCCGGGAGGTGCTGGAGGAGTTCAACGCCACGGCGGCGGAGTACCCGGAGGATCGGTGCCTGCACGAATTGTTCGAGGCGCAGGCGGGGCTCCGGCCGGAGGCGGAGGCGGTGGCATGGGCGGGCGGGCGGCTCACCTTTGGGCAGTTGAACGCGAAGGCCAACCAGCTGGCGCGGCGCCTGCGCCGGGAGGGAGTGGGAGCCGACCGGTTGGTGGGACCGTTGCTGGAGCGCTCGGTGGAGCTGGTGGTCGGGATCCTCGGGATCCTGAAGGCCGGCGGGGCCTACGTGCCGATCGATCCGGACTATCCGGCGGAGCGGATCGAGTACATGCTGGCGGACAGCGGCTGCGCGGTGCTGCTGACCCGGCGGGATTGCCGGGCCAAGCTGGGCGGGTATGCCGGAAGCGTGATCGAGCTGGGCGAGGCCGGCCTGGAGGAGGAATCCTGCGCCGATCTTGCGCGGACGGCTTCGCCCGAAAACCTCGCCTACCTGATCTACACCTCCGGCTCCACCGGCCGGCCCAAGGGGGTGATGGTGCAGCACGGGGGGGTGGTGAATCGGCTGAAATGGATGGAGCGGGAGTATGGCATCGGCGACCGGGAGGTGATTTTGCAGAAAACCAGCTCCACCTTCGACGTGTCGGTTTGGGAGCTGCTGCTGGGCCCGATCAGCGGGGCGGCGACGCGGCTGCTGGGGCGGGGGGAGGAGAAGGATCCCGGGGCGATCGCCCAGGCGATCGAGGAGCAGGGCGTGAGCATGCTGCATTTTGTGCCGTCGATGCTGGGCGCGTTTCTGCATGCGCTCAGAGAGGGGACGAGGTTTGCGCACTGGAAGCGCTGCATCTGCAGCGGCGAGGCGCTGACGAAGCAGCACAAGGACCTGTTCTACCGCAAGACGGGCGGCCGGGTGCAATTGCACAACCTGTACGGGCCGACGGAAGCGTCGGTGGACGTGACCTATTATGCGGTGAGGCCGGAGGATGAGGTCATTCCGATCGGAAGGCCGGTCGCGAACACGCGATTGTATGTGGTGAATGCGGAATTCAAGCTGCTGCCGGTGGGGGTGGTCGGGGAGTTGTGCCTGGGCGGGGTGCAGGTGGCGCGCGGGTACCGGAACCGGCCGGATTTGACGGCGGAGCGGTTCGTGGCCAACCCCTTCGCGGCAGGGGAGAGGCTGTACCGGACGGGGGACCTGGCGAAATGGCGGGCGGACGGGACGGTGGAGTTTATCGGCCGGAGGGACGAGCAGGTGAAGATCCGGGGCTACCGGATCGAACTGGGGGAGATCGAAGCGGCGCTGCAGAGCCATCCGGGGGTCAAGGCGGCGGTCGTGCTCGCGCGCGAGTTCGGTGCGCCCGGGGAAAAGAGCCTGTGCGCCTACTATGTGAAGAAGGATGCGGGGGTGGAGGCCGGAGCGTTGCGGGAGTACCTGCAGGGGAAGCTGCCGGGGCACATGGTGCCCGCGTACTTCGTCGGGCTGGAGGAATTGCCGCTGACCGCGCACGGCAAGGTGGACCGCCAGCGCCTGCCGGAGCCGGACGGGTCGGCCCAGCGGAAGGCCTATGCGCCGCCCCGCGATGAAGTGGAGCAGGCGCTGGCGGTGGTGTTCGCCGAGGTCCTGCGCGCCGAGCGGGTGGGAATCGACGATAACTTTTTCGAATTGGGCGGAGACTCCATCAAGGCGATCCGCGCGGCGGCGCAGATGCGGAAGGTGTTGGAGGCGGAAGTGGAATTAAGGGAGCTGTTTGCGCGGCCGACGGTGCGAGGCTTGGCGGAGGTGGTGAAAGGCCGGAGGCGGCTGAGGCACGAGAGCATACCCCTGGCGCCGAAGGCGGAGTGGTATCCGGTCAGTTCGGCGCAGAAACGGATGTATGCGTTGCAGCAGCTGGACGGCGGGGCGGCGTACAACATTCCCGTGGCTTACGTGCTGGAGGGCGAAGTTGAATGGGAAAGGTTGCAGGCGGCGATGGCGGCGGTGATCGCCCGGCACGAGGCGCTGCGGACCCGGTTTGAGGTGAGGGAGGGCGAGGTGGTCCAGGTGGTGGAGGAGAAGGTGGACTTTGCGGTGGAATACCGGGAGGAGCCGGGAGCGGAGGGGCGGGAGGTGATGAGGGAGTTTGTGCGCGTCTTCGACCTGGGGCGGGCGCCTCTGATCCGAATGCTGGCGGTGAGGCGGGCTGAGGGGGAGCACCTGCTGTGCGTGGACATGCACCACATCGTCTCGGATCTGATCTCCGGCGGGCTGTTGATCGGGGACTTTGCCCGGGCGTACCAAGGGGAGGAGCTGGCCGCCTTGCCGCTGCAGTACAAGGACTACGCCCGATGGCAGCAGGGGAGGCTGGAGAGCGAGTTCGGGAAGAAGCAGGAGGAGTACTGGCTGAAGCAGCTGGAGGGGGAGCTGCCGGTTTTGAACCTGCCGACGGACTATCCGCGTCCGGCGGTGCAGAGCTTTGCGGGAGCGCGCTGGAACTTCCGGCTGGAGGAGGAGCTGGGCGGACAGGTGCGGCGGTTCTGCGAGCGGGAGGGACTGACCCTGTTCATGTTCTTCCTGGGAGCCTGGCAGGTGCTGCTTGCCAAGTACAGCGGCCAGGAGGACATCGTGGTGGGAACGCCGGTGATGGGGCGGGACCATCCGGACTTGGAGGAGGTGTTGGGACTGTTCGTGAATACGCTGGCGCTGCGCAGCCGGCCAAAGAGGGCGGAGAGGGTGTCGGGATACCTCCAGAAAGTGAAGGCGGCGGTCGTGGAGGCCCTCGAGCATCAGGATTATCCCTTTGAGCGGTTGGTGGAAAAGGTGGCGGTGGAGCGGGATCTCAGCCACAATCCGCTGTTTGATACCATGTTCGTCCTGACCGATGAACAGCGTGGAGCGGAGGGGTTGGGACGGCTCAAGGTGCGGCGGGAGGGCTTCGAGTCGACGGTGGCCCGGTTCGATTTGACGATGAGCATGCAGGTGGGGGCGGGAGGGATCGGCGTGTCGCTGGAGTACGCCACGCGGCTGTTCAAACTGAAGTCAATCGAACGGATGGGACGGAGCTACCTGGCACTCGTCGAAGGCATCCTTGCGGATCCGGAGTGCCGTCTGGGCGAATTGGAGATGGCGCGGGAGGCGGACCGGGATCGGATGCTGCGCAACCGGGGAGCCGATGCCTATCCTGCGGAGGATATCTGCGAGCGGTTCGAAGCGCAGGCAAGAACGCACCCCTGGGCCATTGCCGTGGTGTGCGGCGATTGCGGTCTTACTTACGGCCAGCTCGACGTCCGCTCCAACCGGCTCGCCTGTCGCCTTCTTAAGGAAGGCATTGGTCCGGATAAATCGGTGGGCGTCCTTTCGCATCAATCGCCCGAAACGGTGATCGGCATGATCGGAGTGCTCAAAGCCGGAGGAGTCTACGTTCCGATTGACCCGGAGCTTCCGCGGGGACGGATGGATCATATTTTGCGAATGTGCGGCTGCGAGGTGCTGCTGACTCAGGGGGAAGAAGCGGCGTTTCCGGTGCGAGCGACGATGGATTTAAGGGACAGCGGCTTTGACGGACGCGACGAGGAAACCCCCCGGGTGGCGATATCGGGGGAGCACTTGGCGTACGTCATCTTTACCTCGGGCTCGACTGGCGAGCCCAAAGGCGTGGCCATCAGCCGGCGGGCGGCGGCCGTTTCCGGAAAAATCCGGCTCGAATATTATGCCGGTGGCGGCGAGGTCTCGCCGCGCAAGCACCTGCTGCTCTCTCCGCTCAGTTTCGACAGCTCGATTGCGACCCTTTTTGCCGCGCTGCTCGGAGGCCGGACGCTGGTCATGGTCGGTCCGGAGTACCGGGATCCGGCGCAGGCGCTTCTGGCCATAAAAAAGAACCAGGTCACCGATCTTTTGTGCATTCCCAGCTTCTATGGGCACCTGCTGGACGGCGGAGGGCTGCAGAGCCTGCAAAGGGTGATCGTGGCGGGAGAGGAATGCCCCCCGCCCTTGATCGAGAAGCATCGCCGGCTGGCGCCGGGCTGCCGCTTGTTCAATGAGTACGGGCCGAGCGAGGCGGCAGTTTGGGCGAGCGTTTGGGAGTGCCCGGAAAAGTTTGAGGACACAAGAGTTCCAATTGGAAGACCGCTGGAGAGCTGCCCGATTGCGATCTTCGATGAGGGATGCCGGCTGATGCCGCCTGGAGCGCCCGGAGAGCTATGCATCGGGGGGGTGCAGGTGGCCAGGGGCTATCTGCACCGTCCCGATCTGACGGCGGAGCGGTTTGTGGCCGATCCCTTTGGGAATGGGGGAAGGATGTACCGCACGGGGGACCTGGCGAGGTGGAACGAGGACGGGCAATTGGAGTTTTTGGGCCGGCGGGACAGCCAGGTGAAGGTTCGCGGCCACCGCATCGAGCTCGGGGACGTCGAGCGTGCGCTGCGGGAGGAGGAAGGAGTGACGGGGGCGGTGGTGGCGGCGCGAGGGGAGGGAGGGGAGAAAAGCCTTTGCGCCTACTACGTCGGGACGGTGGAGGGCCGGCAGCTGAGGGAGAAGCTGCGGGGAAGGCTTCCCGGTTACATGGTGCCCTCGTATTATGTAAAGCTGGAGGCGCTGCCGTTGACTTCGAACGGGAAAGTGGACCGCCGGAAGTTGCCGAACCCGGACGGGATGGGGATGCGTGGGACGTACGCGCCGGCGCGGGACGAGGTGGAGGAGGCGTTGGCGGGAGTGTTCGCCGAGGTGCTGCGGGTGGAGAAGATTGGGATCGACGACGATTATTTTTTGCTGGGCGGAGACTCGATCAAGGCGATCCAGGTGGCGGCGCGGCTGCGGCAGCGCGGTTGGAAGCTGGCGATGGCGGACCTGTTCAAGCACCCGACGATCCGGGAACTTGGGCCGCAGGTGGAGGAGGTGAGCGAGGCGATCGGGCAAGGGGAGGTGAGCGGGGCGGTGGAGTTCACGCCGATCCAGCGGTGGTTCATGGCGCAGGAGATGCCGCAGCGGCATCATTGGAACCAGGCGGTGATGCTGCGGCGCAAGGAGGGGTACGAGGCGGGGGCGCTGCGGCAGGCGCTGGAGGGGCTGGTGCGCCATCACGACGCGCTGGGGCTGGTGCTGCGCAAGGATGGGGTCGGGCTGGAGAACCTCGCGGCGGAGAAGCGCTCGGCGGGCTTTGCGGAGATCGAGGCCAAGGGGGAGGGGTGGAAGGAGATAGTGGAGAGCGAGGCGATGCGGATCCAGGGGAGCATCGACTTGGAGGCGGGGCCGTTGCTGCAGGCGGGACTGTTCCACACGCCGCAGGGGGACAGCCTGCTTTTGGTGGCGCACCACCTGGTGATCGACGGGGTATCCTGGCGTATTTTGGTGGAGGACCTGGAAACGGGCTATGGGCAGGCGGGGAAAGGCGAGGCGGTGGCGCTTCCGGCGAAGACGCACTCGTACCAATCCTGGTCGCAGAAGTTGGGGGAGTACGCGTTGAGCGGGGCGGCGGAGGGGCAGAGGGGTTATTGGGAGAAAGTGTGCGCGCAGAGCCGGGATGGAAAGCTGCCGGGGGAGGAGCGCGGGATGGCGAGACAGGCGCAGATGAAGAGCGTTGCGCTGGAACTGGGGGAGAAGGAGGGCCGGGCGCTGCTGGGGGAGGCGCACCGGGCCTACACCACGGAGATCAACGACATTTTGCTCGCGGCCTTGGGCCAGGCGCTGGGGGAGTGGACGAAGAAGGAAAGGATGGCGATCAACCTGGAGGGGCATGGGCGGGAAGAGGTCCTGGCCGGCATGAACGTGACCCGTACGGTGGGATGGTTCACCAGCCTGTATCCGGTGATCCTGGAGGCGGACAGCGCGGACCCTGGACGGCAATTGCGCCGGACCAAGGAAATGCTGCGGCGCATCCCGCACAAAGGCATAGGCTACGGGGTGCTGAGATATTTGGGGGATTCATCCAGGGCCGGGGCGCTGGCGGATGGGACGGAAGTGAGTTTCAACTATCTTGGGCATATCGACGGGGAGGGGGAAGGGATCTCCGGGCTTTCCCGCGGGTCGGCGATCGGCGGGGACAATCCGGCGGGGGCCGCCCTGGCGATCAACGGAATCATGCGCGGGCTGACCCTGCGCTTCAGTTTTGGCTACGACGCGGAGCGCTTCAGCGCGGAGGAGATGGGGCGATTGGCGCAGGGCTACCGGCGGCGGCTGGAGGCGATGATTGCGCACTGCCTGGGGCAGAAGGAGCGGGTGTACACGGCCAGCGACCTGGGGGATGCGAGCCTGGGCGAGGAGGAAGTGGCGGGGCTGCCGGACAAGGAGGGGATCGCCTGCATCTGCCGGGCGACGCCGCTGCAGTCGGGGATCTACTTTCACAATCAGTATGCCAAGGCGGACCGGGCCTATTCGCTGCAGCTTGAAGTGGAGCTGGAGGGGAGGTTCGATGCCGGAATCTTTGGGGAGAGTTTGCGGCGGCTGAGGGAACGCCATGAGGCGTTGCGTTCAAGTTTTGGGTATTTGGTCCAAAGCGGGCTGAGGCAGGTGGTGCGCAAGCCGGGGGAAGGCGGGTTTGTATATTTAGAGGAGGGTGGGAACGGGGAGTGGGAGCGGCTGGTGGAGCGGGAGCAGGCCCGGCCCTTCGAGCTGGGTGAAGGGGAGCTTTTCCGGGTGATGGGGGCGAAGCTGGGGGAGAACCGGCATGGGCTGGCGATGATGTGGCACCATATCATTTTGGATGGCTGGAGTTTTGCGGCGCTGACCCATGAGCTGTTTTCCATCTACCGGAGCCTGGCGAAGGGGGAGGCTCCGCGGCTGAGGAAGCCGTGGGCGCTGAACAACTATGCGCGGTGGCTGGAGGAGAAGGATCTGGGGGAGGTGAGGAGGTTATGGTCGGAGTATCTGGCTGGATATGAGCCGGCCGCGGCGCGGGCGTGGACGGGGCCGGCGGGAGGGGAGTACGAGCTTTGCGAGCACCGGCTCGGCCTGGGCGAGGAGCTCACCGGCCGGATCCGGGCCCTGGCGGCCCGGCACCAGGCGACGGAGAGCACCTTCCTGCAGGTCGCCTGGGCAGTCGTGCTGCAGCGCCATCGGGGAAGCCGCGACGTGGCGTACGGGAACGTGATCTCCGGGCGCAGCGCGGATTGCCCCGGGATGGAGCATGCGATCGGGCTGTTCATCAACACGGTTCCGGTGCGCTTCCGGGAAGGGCCGGAAATTCCCTTTGCCGAGGCCTTGCGCCGACGGCAGCGCGAGGCTCTGCAGTGCGAGGAGAATGGAATTCTACCGTTGGGGGAACTTAAAAAAGACGGCGAGGCGCCTCTGATCGACCATCTGTTTGTCGTCGAAAATTATCCGGTGGAACGAAGTGGCACGACGGCAGGCGCCCTTGGCGAGGCTCGCGTGGCGCGGGTGACCAACCGTGAGCGGACCCATTACAATCTGAACCTGATCGTGTCGCCGGGCCGGGAGCTGACGATCCGCTTTGCCTACAACGGCAAGGCTCTGGACGAGGCCCGGGTGCGGCAGCTGGGGCGGCACTTTGAGCGGGTGATCCGGGCGGCGGTGGAGGAGCCGGGCCGGCGGATCGGGGAGATCGAGCTATTGGAGGAGGCGGAGCGCCGGGAGTTGCTGGAGGTATTCAACGCCCCGGCGGCGGCGCACCCGCCGGGCCGCTGCATCCCCGAGCAGTTCGAGGAGCAGGCGAGGCTGAGGCCGCAGGCGGTGGCGGTGGCGTGCGGGGAGGAGCGGCTCAGTTACGGGCAATTGAACGCGAAGGCCAACCAGCTGGCGCGCCGGCTGCGCCGGGAGGGCGTGAAAGCGGACCACGTGGTGGGGCTTATGGCGGACCGCTCGGTGGAGACGGTGATCGGCATCCTGGGGATCCTGAAGGCGGGAGGAGCCTATGTGCCGGTCGACCCGGATTATCCGCCGGAACGGATCGGGCGGATCCTGGGCGAAAGCGGCTGCCGGGTGGCGCTGGCCCCGGAGCGGCACCTCGCGAAATTGTCCGGATGGGGGCCGGGCGGACTGAGCCTGGACGATCCCGGGCTGGAGGCGGAGGAGGCCGGCGACCTGAGCCCGGCGAACGGGCCGGAGCACCTTGCCTATGTGATTTACACTTCGGGATCCACCGGCGGGCCGAAGGGCGTCATGGTCCGGCATGGGAGCGTGGCGAACCTGCTGGCGGGCCTGGAGGCCCGGCTGCCGGCATGGGAGGGGGCGCGGCCCGCCCGCTGGGCGATGTTTTCGAATGCGGTGTTCGACGCGTCGGTGCAGACGTTGTTTCTGGCCCTGGGCGCCGGACGGGAACTGCATATCCTGCCGCGGGAGCTGATCCTGGACCTTGAGAGCGTCGGCCGATATTTCATCGCGCAGGCCATCGCCGTTTGCGACGGGACGCCGGGGTATCTCGCGCAACTGGCCGCCGCGGAAGATTTCCGGCGGGGGCATGACTTGCGCTGCCTGCTGATCGGCGGGGAGAGCCTCGGGGCGGACCTGGTGCGGAAGGTGTGCGGGCGGCGGGAAGGCAAAGCGCCGACCCTGCTTTTGAACCTGTACGGGCCGACGGAATGCTGCGTCGACGCGACGTGCGCGGTCCTGGACGGGGAGAGCGCCCGGGTGACGATCGGAGGTCCGCTGGCGGGGGTGCGCTGCCACCTCCTGCAGGCCGGCCTGCAGCTGGCGCCCCTGGGGGCGCCGGGCGAACTGTGGATCGGCGGCGAGGGCCTGGCGCGGGGCTATCTTAACCGGGCGGATCTGACGGCGGAGAAGTTCGTGGCCGATCCGTTCGAGGCCGGAGGGAGGCTGTACCGGACGGGGGACTTGGGGCGGTGGCTGCCCGACGGGACGATCGAGTTCCTGGGCCGGCAGGACCAGCAGGTGAAGATCCGGGGCCACCGGATCGAACCAGGGGAGATCGAAGCGGCGCTGCAAGGCCATCCGGCGGTCAAGGCGGCGGTGGTGCTCGCGCGCGAGTTCGGTTCCCCCGCCGAAAAGAGCCTGTGCGCCTACTACGTGGCGCGGGAGGCCGGAGCGGAGCCGGCGGCCTTGCGGGAGTATCTGCAGGGGAAGCTGCCGGGGTACATGGTGCCTGCTTACTTTGTGCGGCTGGAGGAGCTGCCGCTGACGGCCAGCGGCAAGGTCGACCGCCGGAAACTGCCGGCCCCGGATGGGGCGGCGCTCCAGGCGGCGTATGCGCCGCCGCGCGACGAGCTCGAGCAAAAGCTCGCCGCGGTGTTCGCCGAGGTCCTGCGCATGGACAAGGTCGGCATCGACGACGACTTTTTCGAATTGGGCGGAGACTCGCTCAAGGCGATCCGCGCCGTCGCCCAAATCAGGAAGAAATTCGAGGTTTGGCTGGAATTGCGGGAATTCTTCAGCCAGCCGACGGTTCGGGCGCTGGCCGGCATGCTGAGGGGGAGGGGCCGGATCGGATATGAGCCCATCCCGCCGGCGCCGGAACTTGAATGGTATCCCGTGAGTTCGGCGCAGCGCCGGATGTATGCCCTCCAACAACGGGATGCCGGCATCGCATACAACATCCCGGGTTTGTACCGCCTGCCGGGTGAGATCGATCCCTCCCGCCTCGAGGAGGCGATGCGCGCGGTCATTGACCGGCACGGCGCGTTGCGGACCCGCTTCGCCCTGCGCCGGGGCGAGGTGATGCAGCGAATCGAGCCGGGCGTGGACTTCGCGCTTGCCTATCGGGAAGACGAAACGGTGGAGGGCGTCGCATTGATGCGCCGGTTCGTGCGGCCGTTCGATCTGGGCCATCCTCCGCTGATCCGGATGATGGTGGTGCGGCGGGGTAATGGAGAGAATCTGCTATGCGTCGATATGCACCATGTGGTGTCCGACGCCGTCTCCGCCGGCCTTCTGGTCCGGGATATCCTTCGGGCCTATCGCGGGGACGGCCTGGGGCCGCCTTTGCGGCTGCAATACCGGGATTACGTCGTATGGCAGAAGCGGCGGTTGGAAGGGGAGCTCGGAAAACGGCTGGAGGCATATTGGCTGAAACGATTCGAGGGGCCGACCCCCGTCTTGGATCTGCCAACGGATCATCCCCGTCCCCAAGCGATGGAATTCGCGGGCGCCCGGCACGTCCATCTCCTTGAAAGCGGGCCGGCCGCGGACATCCGCGGGTTGTGCGAAGCGGAAGGCGCGACGCTGTTCATGTTCCTTCTGGCCGCCTTCAAGGTGCTGCTCGCCCGCTACAGCGGACAGGACGATATCGCGGTCGGCACCTCCGTGACCGGACGCGGTCATCCCGACCTGGATGAAATCGTGGGAATGTTCGTCAATGCGGTGGTTCTGCGCAGCCGGCCGGAAAAGAAAAAGCCGTTCCGGAATTATTTGCGCGAGATCAACGGAGTGGTGATCGGGGCGCTGGATCACCAGGAGTATCCCCTGGAGGAATTGGCGGAGAAAAAGCAGCCGTCCCGCGATCCGGGCCGCAATCCCCTTTTTGACGCCCTCTTTGTGATGAATTCCGCCGGGAGCGCGAGCGGAGGGCCGCGGGCGACGACGATCGAGCCGCTGGGCCTCGACTTCGGCATCGCGCGATTCGACCTCACCTTGCGCGCGACGGAAAAGCCGGCGGGGATCGAACTATCGCTGGAATACCGCACCCATCTCTTCGAGGCCGGCACCATCGCAGCCATGGCGCGGCACTACGAAAGGATCGTACGACAGGTGGTGGCGAAGCCCGACCGGGCGATCGGCCAGCTCGACTTGATGGGAGATGACGAGATCGCAACGGTGGAAAGTTTCAGTCGTGCGCAATAGCCCCGCCATCGGGACGGAGGAACGTTTGCGCTGCCTGCCCGGGCAGTTCGAGGAACAGGCCGGCTTGCGGCCCGGCGCCCTGGCCGTGGTTTGCGGGGAGGAACGGATGATGTACGGGGAGTTGAACCGGAAGGCAAACCAGCTCGCGCGACGCCTCCGCGAGGAAGGCGTGGCGCCGGACGAGCGGGTGGCGGTGCTGGCGGACCGCTCGGCGAATACGGTGATGGGTTTCCTGGCGGTGATGAAGAGCGGCGGTGCGTATGTCCCGATTGACCCCCGACTTCCGGCCGAGAGAATCGAGCATATCCTGCGGGACGCGGGTTGCCGCGTTCTCCTGGCCCATATCCGGCACCTTCCCGGGATCGCATACGCGGGAGCGGCGATCGGGCTCGATGATCAGACGGCGTATCAGGGCCCCGACGCGAACCTCGAGGTGGAAAATTCCCCGGATGACATCGCTTATGTCATCTATACCTCGGGATCCACCGGCCGGCCGAAGGGCGTCATGATCGGGCACCGCAGCCTGGCAAATTATGTCGCGCAAGTGCGGGAGCGGTTCGGACTCCCGGAAGCGTTGAATTACGGGCTGGTTTCGACATTTGCGGCGGATTTGGGCAACACCGCGCTGTTCCCGGCGCTGGCGACGGGGGGGACGCTTCATGTCCTGGGCGAAAGGGATATGACGGATCCGGATGGATTCGCCCGATGGCTCGACGAGGGTCGGATCGACCTCATCAAGATCACGCCGAGCCACTTCGCCGCGCTGGCGGGGCGGAACGCGAAGGCGGCCGCGTCCCTGCGCTGGCTCGTGTTCGGCGGAGAAAGCCTTTCCGCGGAATTGGTGACGGCGGTCAGGAGGATCAATCCGGGCTGCCGGATTTTCAACCACTATGGCCCGACCGAGACGACGGTTGGCGCGGCGGCGGGCGAGGCCGCCCTTGGCGAGGGGGCGGCCGTGGTGCCGTTGGGATGGCCGCTTGGGAATGCCCAAATCCACATTCTCGACGCCGCGCTGCAACGCATGCCCCCCCGGCTGCCCGGCGAGCTTTGCATTGCCGGCGAGGGCGTGGCCCGCGGATACCTCAACCAAGCGGACCTGACGGCGGAAAAGTTCGTCGCCAATCCCTATGGGACCGGTGAGAGGCTTTACCGCACCGGCGACGTGGGGCGTTGGCGGACGGACGGGACGATCGACTTCCTGGGCCGGATGGACGATCAGGTGAAAATCCGGGGCCACCGCGTGGAAACCGCCGAGATCGAGTCGGTGCTGCGCCGGCATCCCGGGGTGGCGGGCGCGGCCGTAGTCGCACGGGCCGATTTGAACGGCGGAGAAAAGACCCTGTGCGCTTACTTCGTGGACGGCGGGGTGGATGCGGCCGCCCTGCGCGAGTACCTGCGAAGGAAGCTTCCCGACTACATGATGCCTTCGCATCTGATCAGGCTGCCGCGAATACCGCTGACCGAGAACGGGAAGCTGGATCGGGCCTCCCTGCCCGATCCGGCGCCGGGGGAGGCAACCCGGGCCTATGTGGCGCCGCGCAACAGCCGGGAGGAAAGATTGGCCGGCGCATTCGCCCGGGCGCTGGGACGGGCGGAAATAGGCATCGACGACAATTTCTTCGAACTCGGCGGGCATTCCCTGAAGGCGGTGAGGGTCGTCGGAGAGGTGCGCCAGCTTCTTGAAGTGGAGGTGGAGCTGAAGGATGTCTTTGCCTATCCCACCGTTCGGAGCTTGGCCGAGATTGTCGGGGAGCGGGCCAGGTTGGGCGTGGAGCCGATACCGGCGGCGGAGGAACGCGAATGGTATCCGGCAAGCTCCGCCCAGCGCCGCATGTTCGCCCTGCAGGAATTGAATCCCCGCACGGTGGCCTACAACCTTTCGGGCATCTACCGGTTGGAGGGAGAAGTCGATCATGGCCGGGTCGAGCTGGCAATGCGGGCGGTGATCCGATGCCACGAGTCGCTGCGCACGCGCTTCGGGCTGCGGGACGGGGAGGTGATGCAGACGGTGGAAAAAGACGTCGATTTTGCGTTGGAGCGGGTGGAGGACGCCAAAGCTGGCGGCCGGCATTTTCCAGACGGCTTCATCCGGCCTTTCGATCTGGGCCGGGCGCCGTTGCTGCGTGCCGGGCTGGTGAAGAGGCCTGAAGGCTGCTTCCTTTGCGTCGACCGGCACCACATCGTTTCCGACGAGGTTTCGAGCCGGCTGTTGATCCGGGATTTTTCCCGTGCCTATGACGGCGAGCCTTTGGCGGCGCCGGCCGTCCAGTATAAGGACTACGCGGTATGGCAGCAAACCCGGCTGGCCGGCGAATACGGCCGGCGCCTGGAAGACTACTGGCTCCGGCGGTTTGGCGGCGAAATCCCCGTGCTGGACCTGCCCGCGGACCATCCCCGGCCGGAGGTGCAGCGTTTCGAGGGGGCGCGGACGACGATTTGCCTGGATGAAAGCCTCGACGGGGAAATCGCGGCGTTATGCGAGCGGGAGGGCGTGACACGCCATATGTTCCTGCTCGCCGCCTACCTCATCCTGCTTTCCAAGCTTGGCGGGCAGGAGGACGTCGTCGTGGGCCTGCCGGTCATGGGCCGGGATCACCCCGACCTGGAGGAGATCGTGGGGATGTTCGTCAACACCATCGCCCTGCGCAGCCAGCCCTGCGGCCGCAAGCCCATTCTCGACTATATCGGGGAGGTCAAGCAGCTGGTTTTGGAGGGCATTGGCCACCAGGAGTACCCCTTCGAAAAGCTGGTGGAGAAGGTCTCGGTCGCGGGCGACCTCTCCCGCAATCCGCTGTTCGCGACGATGTTCGTCCTCGCGGACGCGGATCTCCAGCCGCGCCGCATGAGCGACGCGGTGTTCCGAACCGAGGAGCCGGAGCCTTCGGTCGCGAAGTTCGACCTGACCGTCACGGTGCAGACGGGGGAAAAAGGAACAGCGATTTGGCTGGATTATGCAACGGCGCTGTTTTCTCCCGATACGATGGTCCGGCTCGCCCGGCGTTTTGAGCGCCTCGTCCGGGAAATGACCGCCCATCCGCACCGCCGCCTGGGCGAAATCGATATTCTGGACGAAGCCGAAAAAACGCGCCTCTTGGTCACCTGCAATGCCACGGCGGCGGTTTTCCCCGCCGAAAGTTGCCTGCACGAACTCTTCGAGGAACGGGCGGCCCGAAAGCCGGAAGCGGTGGCGGTCGTGTGCGGCCGCCGCCGCTTTTCGTACCGCGAGCTCAACGCCAGGGCGAACCGGCTCGCCCGGCGCCTGCGCGGGGAGGGTGTCGCGGCGGACAGTCTCGTCGGGATCTGGGCGGACCAGTCCGCGGACATGGTGGTTGGGATTCTTGGGATACTGAAAGCCGGTGGCGCCTACGTGCCGATCGACCCGGATCAACCGGATGAGCGGATCGTTCGAATGCTCGAGCAAGGCGGGGTCGGAATCATGTTGGCGGCGGAGGGCAGCCGGGCAAGGCTGCGCGGCGCGGGCTCCGTCTTGATCGATCCGGATGGGGCCGGCGCGGGGGCGGACGACGCCGGCGACCTCGTCCGCGGGAGCGGGCCGCAAAACCTCGCCTACGTCATTCACACCTCGGGATCGACGGGTGCGCCCAAGGGGGTGGCGATCGCCCATCGCAGCGTGGTGAACCTGTTGGGCGCCCTTTCTGCGGCGATCCCGGAGTCGGCCGGCGTGCTCGAGCGCTGGGCGATGCTTTCCAGCGCCTCCTTCGACGCCTCGGTCAAGACGCTCTTTCTTTCCCTCTGTGGCGGCGGAGAACTCCACCTGATTCCACGCCGCCTGACCTTGGAGCCCGACCGGCTCGCCTGTTACCTGGCGGACAATAGGATCGACGCTTGCGACGGCACTCCGGCCTACGTCGGCCTGTTGGCCAGGGCTCCGGCATTCCAGGAAGACGGTGGATTGAAATGCCTCCTGGTCGGCGGCGACCTTCTGGAAGCCGATGCGGTCAGGGAGGCCTGCCGTCGTGCCTCCGGCGGCACTGGAGCGGTTCTGCTCAATCTCTATGGACCGACGGAGTGTTGCGTGGACTCGACCTGCGCCGTTTTGGACGGTTCGTCGCATCGGGTGACGATCGGCCGGCCGTTGGCCAACTGCCGGGCCTACGTTCTCGATCGCGCGCTTCGGCTCGCCTGCCCCGGCGCGGCGGGCGAACTCTGTATTGCCGGCGAGGGCCTGGCCCGGGGCTATCTGCGCGGCCCGGACCTGACTGCGGAGAAATTCGTCGCCCATCCCTACGAAGGCGCCGGCCGATTGTACCGGACGGGGGATTTGGCGCGGTGGCTTCCGGACGGAACTCTCGAATTTTTGGGCCGGATGGACAGCCAGGTGAAAATCCGCGGCTATCGGATCGAACCGGGCGAAATTGAGTCCGCCATGCGGGAGCATCCCGGCGTGCTGGCCGCCGCCGTGGCCGCCTGTTCCGCGGGGGAAGATGGCGGGAAGAGCCTGTCCGCCTTCTACGTGGCGGAAGCCGGGCGGGTGGATGGCGAGGCGTTGCGGGAAGGCCTGCGGAGAAAACTGCCCGGATACATGATCCCATCCCATTTCACCCGGATGGACGCGCTGCCGCTGACGGCCCATGGAAAGGTGGACCGCGCCGCCCTGCCTGCGCCGGCGCCAGCAGGAGGGGAAACCCACGAGCCTCCGCGCGGTCCCCTGGAGGAACGGATCGCCGCCATATTCGCGGAGGTGTTGGGAAAGGAAAAGATCGGCCGGACGGATAATTTCTTCGAGCTTGGCGGACATTCCCTGAAGGCGATTCGCGCCGTGGCGCGTCTCCGGCGGGGGCTGGAGGTGGGACTGCAACTGGGCGAATTCTTCCGCCGGCCCACGGTGCGGGCCCTGGCGGAAGCGGTGCGGGCACGGCGGAGGCAGAAGCTCGAGGCGATCCCTTCCGCGGGCCGGCGGGATTGGTATCCGGCCAGTTCGGCGCAGCGCCGCATGTTCGCGTTGCGTCATCTGGATGCGGGCACGGCGTACAATATGCCGGCCGCCTATCGATTGCTGGGCGAACTCGACCGGCGAAAGGTGGAGCGGGCGCTGGCCGCGGTGGTCGAACGGCATGAGGTCCTGCGCACGCGGCTCGCGCTCAGGGACGGCGCGGTGATGCAGCAAATCGAGGAGAACGTGGCCTTCGAGCTGGGCTATGCGGAGCGGGACGGCGCGGATGCCGGCGAGCTTTTGCGGGACTTTGTCCGGCCTTTCGATCTGGGTCGCCCGCCCCTGTTCCGGGCGATGCTGGTGAGGCGCGGGCCGGCCGACCATGTCTTGTGCGTCGACATGCACCATGCCGTTTCCGACCTCGCCTCCGCCAGGCTGCTTTTGGGAGATTTCACCCGGGCCTACCGGGGAGAATGCCTGCCGGAACTTCCGCTGCAGTACAAGGATTACGCGGCGTGGCAGGAGGGGCGTCTGGCGGGTGAGCGCGGAAGGCAGCTGGCGGAATACTGGCTGGGCCGGTTTGCCGGGGAGATTCCGGTGTTGAACCTGCCGGCCGATTTTGCGCGGCCGGCGATGCAAACGTTCGAGGGATTGCGCGAGGCGCGCCGCCTGGATGAGGACTTGTCCGCGCAGGTGAGGCGCTTCTGCGAGAGGGAGGGCGTGACGCTTTTCACGTTCTTTTTGGCGGCGTACCAGGTGCTGCTCGCCCGCTACTGCGGCCAGGAGGATGTCGTGGTGGGAACGCCCGTGCTGGGGCGGGATCGCCCCGAATGGGAGGAGATGCTGGGAATGTTCGTCAATCTCCTGGCCGTGCGGGGCAGGCCGGAGCGGGGAAAGGGGCTGGGCGAATATGCCCGCGAGGTTCAGCGGCTGATGCTCGACGACCTCGAGCACCAGGACTATCCCTTTGAGGAACTCGTTGGGAAGCTGCCCCTGGAGAAGGACCTCAGCCGCCATCCGCTTTTCGACACGGTTTTCTCCCTGGTGGAAGCCGAAGGCGGGACGGAAGAATTGGAGGCGATCGGGGCGCGGCGGGTGAACACCCGGGCCACGGCGGCGAGATTCGACCTGACGGTGAGCGTGCAGGCGGGCGGGAGCGGCATCGGCGTGTCGTTCGAGTACGCCACCCGTCTTTTCACGGCCGAGACCATCAAGCGGATGTGGGGGCACTATGAGCGCGTGGTCCGGCACATGGCCCGGGATCCCGCGATGCGAATCGGAGAAATCGAGCTCGCGGGGCCGGAGGAGCGGGCTTGGCTCCTTCGAACCTTTGGGGAAACGCCTGCGGGTTTCCCGCAGGATCGGGGCGTGCCGGAACTGTTCGAAGCGCAGGCCAGGCTGCGGCCCGGCGCGGTGGCGGTTTCGTCCGGGACGCGAAAATTGACCTTCGGGGAATTGAACGCGACCGCCAACCGGCTCGCGCGGCGGCTGCGGCGCGAGGGCGCGGCGTCCGAAAGCCTGGTGGGCATACTGGCGGATCGATCCTGGGAGATGGTCGTGGCGCTGCTCGCCGTGCTCAAGGCGGGCGCGGCGTATATGCCGATCGACCCGGAGCACCCGCGGGAACGGATCGACTACATGCTCCGCGACAGCCGATGCGCCTTGGTGCTGGCGCAACCGCGGCTCGAGCCGCTCCTGGCCGGCCATTCCGCGAAAACGCTCCTGCTGGAGGATGCCGCCATGCTGACGGGGGACGGAACGGACCTGGGCGTGGCGAGCCGGGAGCAGGGGCTGATGTATGTCATGTACACCTCGGGTTCGACCGGACGGCCGAAAGGCGCGATGGTGACGCACGGGGCCGTGGCGAACCACCTTCTTTGGGCCGCCCGGACCTGCGCCATGGATGAAACGGACGTCATCCTGCAAAAGACGACGTACACCTTCGACCTGTCCATCTGGGAGCTCTTTCTCGGAGCGGTTACCGGCGCGCGGTTGTGCCTGCTGCCGGCCGGAGCCGAGAAGGACATGGGAGAGGTCGCGCGGACGATGCGGGAGGAGCGCGTGACCACGGTGGTCTTCGTGCCCTCGGTTCTGGGCATGTTCCTGCAGGAGCTGGAGGACGGCGCGTCGTTCCCGCATCTCCGGCGGTGCCTTTGCTGCGGCGAGGCGCTGGCCGTGGAGCACAAGGATTCTTTTTTCGGGAAGATCGGTCCGGGGGCGGCCTTGAGAAACCTCTACGGTCCGACCGAAACCACGATCGCGGTCAGCGATTATGCCGTGCGGCCCGAAGACCGGACGATTCCGATCGGAACGCCGGTGGCCGACACGTGCCTGCACGCCGTGGATCGGGAGCTGCGGCTTGCGCCCGCCGGTGTTCCCGGCGAGCTGTGCGTCGGGGGGATCCAGGTGGCAAGGGGATATCTCAATCGTCCGGACCTGACGGCGGAGAAATTCGTGGCGAACCCGTGGGGGAACGGGGAGAGGATGTACCGGACCGGAGACCGGGCGCGTTGCCGGGCGGATGGAAACATTGAGTTCCTGGGGAGGATGGACGCACAATTGAAGATCCGGGGCCACCGGATCGAGCCGGGTGAGATCGAGGCGGTCGTGCGGGACCATCCCGGCGTGCGCGCCGCCGCGGTGGTGGCCCGGACCCTGCGGGGATCCGGCGAGAAATGTCTGTGCGCCTATTACACCCCGGCGGAAGCCGGTCCCGGTCCGGATGAATTGCGCGAATATGCCCGGACGCGGCTGCCGGGATACATGGTGCCGGCGTATTTCGTGCCGCTGGACCGGCTGCCTTCGACCCCCAATGGCAAGCTTGACCGCAAGCGGCTGCCCGAGCCGGAGCCGGGGAGCGGGCCGGCCGGGCCGGTGGCGCCCCGCGACGCCATGGAGGCGCAACTGGTCGAGATTTTCCGCGAGGTGCTGGGCGTGGACAAAGTCGGAATCGACGACGCCTTCTTCGAACTCGGCGGCCATTCCGTGAAGGCGATCGCCCTGGTTCAGCGGATCAACCGGGCGCTGTCCGGCGACCTCTCCCTCGTCGCGCTCCTGTCCCATCCCACCGTGCGCCGCCTGCGCCGGCATTTGTCGGCCGCAACCGCAGCTTCATCCGGCCAAAAGTGAGCGTCAACATCCTCGGCATTTCGGCGCACTTTCACGATTCCGCGAGTTGCGTGCTGCGGGACGGCGAGCTGATCGCGGCCGCCCAGGAGGAGAGGTTCTCGCGCATCAAGCACGATGCCGCGCTGCCGGCCGCCGCCGCCAGGTTCTGCCTCGAGGCCGCCGGGCTGACCATGGCCGACGTCGATTGCGTCGCGTACTACGAGAATCCGGCGCGCAAACTCGATCGCCAGCTTTGCATGGTCCTGGCCGATTTGAAAAACCTGTCAAAAAGGCCGCCGCCGAGGCTTGACGCGAACCGGGCCGAGCGCGATATCCGCCGCGTCCTGGGGTTCCATGGCCCCATCCATTATTCCGGCCACCATCTCTCCCACGCCGCCAGCGCCTTTTATTATTCCGGATTCGACCAGGCCGCGATCCTGACGGCCGACGGAGTGGGCGAATGGGACACCACGAGCTATGGCGCCGGTCAGGGCAAGGACGTGTCGATTTTCGAAACCGTGGCTTTTCCCGATTCCCTGGGCCTGCTGTACAGCTCGATCACCGGCTTCCTCGGGTTCGAGGTGAACGAAGGTGAATACAAGGTGATGGGGCTGGCCTCTTACGGGTCGCCCCGGCTGGCGGACGAGGTGCGGAAGCTGGTCGTCACCGCCGACGGCGGCCAATTCAGGCTGTGCGAGAAGTATTTCGATTTCAACCGGCTGGATCGGATGTTTTCCGACGAACTCGCCGGCTTGCTGGGGCATCCCCCCCGCGCGCCCGGCGAGCCGGTCACGGAATTTCATCGCGATCTTGCGCGCAGCCTCCAGGCGGTGCTGGAAGAAATTCTTTTGGAAAAGGTTCATTACCTGCACGGGCGGGTTCCATCGGAAAACCTGTGCATGGCGGGAGGCGTCGCCTTGAACTGCGTGGCGAACGGGAGAATCCTCCGGGAGGGCCCCTTCCGGAGAATGTTCGTGCAGCCGGCCGCGGGCGACTCCGGTTGCTGCCTGGGCGCCGCCGCGGCCGCCCATGTCGAGCTGACCGGGCGCCGGCCGGAGAGCCGGGCCATGTCCCATGTTTTCCTCGGGCCAAGGTATTCCGATTCGGACATCCGGCCGTTGATCTCGCTGCTCCCCGGGGCCCGGGATTTTTCCGCGGATGTCGACGGCCTCTTGCGCGCGACCGCCGGCCGCCTCGCCGCCGGGAAGATCGTCGGCTGGTTCCACGGCGGAATGGAGTTCGGTCCGCGATCGCTCGGGGCGCGAAGCATCCTGGCGGACCCGCGGGCGGCGGACATGCAGGACCGGGTCAACCGCCTCATCAAGAAACGCGAGGAATTCCGTCCATTTGCGCCCGCGGTGCTCGAGTCGGAGGCGCGGGAGCACTTCGACCTGGACCATCCCTCGCCCTTCATGCTCGAGACCTGTCCGGTCCGATCCCGCCTGGAACTTCCCGCCATCACGCACGTGGACGGCTCGGCGCGCGTCCAGACGGTGGACGAGGCCTCCCATCCCCGCTTCGCGGCGCTGCTGAAGGCCTTCTCGTCCCTGACCGGCTGCCCGATCCTGCTCAACACTTCGTTCAACATGGCGGGCGATCCCATTGTGTGCAGCCCCATGGACGCCATGGCGTGTTTCATCCGGTCGGAGCTCGATAGCCTGGTGCTGGAGGACTTCATCGTGGATTCGGACGACGTGCCGCCGAATTTTCGCGAATACTTTCAGCGCCTCGCACCCTCCTCGGCCCGGATCAGCCAGTCGGTGTACACCCTCTTTTAATTCTCCAATTCCAAGCTTTATCCTCCTTATGTACCTCACTCATCTCCTCTGCACGGCGTGCGGCCGCCGCGAGGATGCTTCCGTGCCGCAGACTCTGTGCGCGGCTTGTGGCAAGCCGCTTTTCGCCCAATACGATCTGGCGGCCGTGCGGCGGCAGTTCGATCGCGACTCCCTCGTGCGACGGCCGAAGTCGATGTGGCGTTACCGGGAGCTGCTTCCGGTCAGCCGCGAAAGCGATATCGTGTCGCTCGGCGAGGGCATGACGCCCCTCCTTTCCCTTCCCCGCCTCGCCCGGCGCCATGGGCTGGGCGCGCTCTGGGTGAAGGACGAGTCCCAGAACCCGACCCAATCGTTCAAGGCCCGCGGCATGTCGGCGGCGGTGTCGATGGCCAAGCAGTTCGGCCTGACCAAGCTGGCCGTCCCTTCGGCGGGAAACGCCGCCAACGCCCTGGCCGCTTACGCGGCCCGGGCCGGCATCGAGGCGCACGTGTCCATGCCGAAAGACACGTCGCAGGCCAATGTCGTCGGGTCGCGCCAACTGGGCGCCCACGTCACCCTGGTGGAAGGCCTCATCACCGACTGCGCGGCGCAAATTGACGCGCACAAGGCCCGGGAAGGGTGGTTTGACGTGGCCACGCTCAAGGAGCCTTACCGGGTCGAAGGAAAAAAGACCCTCGGCTTCGAACTGGCGGAGCAGTTCGGCTGGATCCTCCCGGACGTCATCATCTACCCGACGGGTGGGGGAAGCGGGCTGATTGGAATGTGGAAGGCATTCGACGAATTGGAGGCGATCGGATGGATCGGGGAAAAGCGTCCCCGCATGTTCAGCGTTCAGGCGTGCGGCTGCGCGCCGATCGTCCGGGCCTTCGAGCAAGGAGACGCTTCCGCGGCCGATCAGCCGGCGGAGCCCGGGGGCCGCATGTCGGGCCTGCGTGTTCCCCGGGCCAGGGGCGACTTCATCATCTTGAACATACTCAGAAAATCGGGGGGCGGGGCCCTGGCGGTGACCGAGGGGGAAATTCTCTCCTCCACCTTCGATTGGGGGAGGCTCGAGGGCATCTTTGCTTCGCCGGAAGGCGCGGCCGGGTACGCCGGACTGAAGCGCCTGCTCGAGACCGGGGCCGTCCGTCCCGACGAGACGATCGTCCTGTTCAACACGGGAGCCGGCGTAAAATACCTGGATTGGTACCAGGAATCCTGCGCCGTGCCGGGCGCCCTGCTTTCGTCGGCGGCCTAGGCGGGACAGTCCATGATTCGCATGCGATCGCTCTTCTCGGAACTGGCGCGGAGGGTTTGCCCCTCGCGGGCCCCGGCCGTCCCGGTCCGGCTGCCCTTTGCCGTCCCTCCTCCGATCTGGTCGTATGCCCACCATGCCATCGTGAGCGGCATCGGGTCACCGTTGGAGGAAACCCCGGCGTTTTTCGCCAATCATTACATCAACCTTCGCTGCCCCCGCCGGCTGGAGGCCGGCTCCCACGGGGGGGATACGCTGCTGAACTTTGAGCCGACAATCACGGTCGAGCGGCTGGGCCGGGCCGGGTTCGTGGATTGGAAAGCGGGCGATGCGGGGGCTTCCGCCGCCGCATCGGAGACGGTGGCGGAGGCGCTGCGCGCGGGCTTTCATGTCGTCGCCATCGCCGACAAGCGTTTCGTCCCCGGAACGCCGGCCTATGGGAAATTCGCGAATCCGCATTGGGTGGTCCTGTTCGAACACCGGCCCGGCGAGAAAATATTTGGCGGGGCCGCCTACGTCGCCGGCGGCGCCTTTGGCGCGGTGCGGCTGAGCGACCGGCTGTTGCGCCGCGCGCTGGCTTCGGAAAGCGCCGCCCGCTTTGCCCAATCCGCGCGGATTCCCCGCTTGCAACTGGTGGGCCGCGGCGGATGGGGCGGAAAGGCCTTGGATTTGCGGATCATGGCCCGCCAATTTGCCGATTTTCTGGACGGCCGCGACACGTCGAATTCCTACCTCGACCGGCGCCTCTGCAATCCGGACCCGCCCCGATCGGTCGTGTATGGGCAGGCGGTCTACGAGCCGATTCGCCACCACTTCCGCCGCTGGGCCGAGACGGGATCCCCCCTCGACCTGCGCGCGACCCGCGTGCTGCTCGAGCACAAGGAGCTGATGCGGACGCGGGTCGGCCTGATGCGGGCCCAAGGACATTTGCGGGAGGCGGAGACCCCGACCCGCCTGGCGCGCGAAGGCCGGGCGGCGGCGGCCGAACTGCATTTGCGGTCGGTGAGCGCGACATCCTATCGCCAGGCCGGCGCCCTGACGGACGCCGATGCCGGCCGCTTGATCGGGACCATGCAAGACACGGACCGGCGCCTCATCCCTTTGCTTTTGCGCGACACCGGGCGGCTGCCGTCCGAGGAAACGATCCTCAAGACCACGACACCATGAAATTTCCATCGACGGCTCTGATGGCCGCATTCCTCTCCCTGCCCATCCGCCCCGACAGCACGGCGGATCCCTCCGGTGCGCCGGATCCCGGGATCGAGCAACGCATCGAGCGGGTTCGCGACGGACTCCTTCCGCCGGTCCTGGTCGAGGGCCAGCCGGTCGAGCGGACGACCCTCGCGGCCCGCATGGCCGCCTTGCGCGTGCCGGGAGTCGGGATTGCGGTGATTCACCACGGCAGGATCGACTGGGCCCGGGGCTTCGGGCAGGCGAAGATCGGGGGCGCTCCGGTCGCGGCCGACACGCTGTTTCAAGCCGGTTCGATCAGCAAGGTCGTGGCTGCGTTCGGCGTCCTTTGCCTCAGCCAGGAGGGCAGGTTGGATCTCGACGCCGACGTCGATCGATATCTCGCGGGATGGAAAATTCCGGACAGCGCTTTCACGGGCCGGGAAATGGTGACTCTCCGGCGCTTGCTGGGACATTGCGCGGGAGTGAGCGGCGCGGCCTTTGGCGGATACTCCACCAAGGCTCCGATCCCGACGGTTCAGGAAATCCTGGAGGGAAGCCCGCCGGCCAAGTCGCCGCCCGTGGTGGTCGACCATCTGCCGGGAGAAGCATGGCAATATTCCGACGGGGGTTATCTCGTGATCCAAAAGGCCGTTGCCGATTCGACGGGCACGTCGTTTTCCCGGCTGATGCAGGATGTGGTGCTCGGTCCCCTCGGCATGGACCACAGCACCTATTTCCAGCCGCTGCCGCCGGAGCGGCTGGGAGAGGCCGCCACGCCCTATCTCGGTCTCCATCGGTCCGCTCCGGAAGCGTTGCCCGGGGGCCCGTTGGTGTTTCCGGAGACGGCGGCGAAGGGCCTGTGGACCACGCCGACCGATCTCGCGCGGTTTGCGGTGGAGCTGCAGGCCTCCTTGTCGGGCCATGGCCGGCGCCTGCTGTCCGCGGCGTCGGCCATGGAAATGCTGACGCCGGGACTGGGCGACCAGGGCCTGGGTCCCGAGATCGGCGGAACTCCCGCGCGGCGGTTTTTCAGCGAGGAAGGCGCCAACCTGGGCTACCGCTGCGAAATGGTGGCCTATCTTGACGGGGAGGGAGCGGTGGTCATGACCAACAGCGACTCGGGGGATCCGCTGGTCGACCAGGTTCTGGCGTCGGTGGCCACGGAGTATGGATGGCCGGATTTCGCCCCGCCGGTGCGGACCGTTGTCCCGATCGATCCCGCCTCGCTGGGCGAATTCGTGGGTCGCTACCGCCTCGAAGCGGTGCGGGTCTGCCTCATCTTCCGGCAGAACGGCCAGCTTTTTATCCGCATCGCGCACCAGAAGAGCTTCCGGCTTCTTCCCATGGCGGCGCGGAAATTTTTCATCACGGCGGTTGACGCCACGGTCGCGTTCGACGCCAGCGTGAAGGGGCGCGCCCCGCGGCTGGTCATCCACCAAGACGGGCGGGACTTTCCCGCGGACCGCCTCGAATAGCTTGAACCGGCATGGATCATGGTCGGCGAACTCCGTCCGGTCCCCGGACCGGATCGAATCCATCGCCGTGCCGGGCGGCCGGCACGCGCCCTTTTCCAAAGATGGCCCGGCCGTTTATGCCGTCATGGTGACGGGGGCCGATTGCCGGAGGAGTTTCGCCCGGAACGCCATCGCGTGTTTTCTCGCCCAGACTCATCCGAACCGGTTTTTGCTGGTCGTCAATTACGGTCGGTTTGCCTTCGAGGTGCCGGGGGTGCCGGCGTCGCGCGTCATCCAGGTGCAGTTGCGCCGGCGCAAGGTCCTGGGAGCGCTGCGCAATCACGCGCTTCGGCTCGTTCCCAAGGATGCGATTATCCTGCAATGGGACGACGACGACTGGCGCGCGCCCCGGCTGATCGAGGACCAGCTGCGGGCCATGGAGAAAAACGGGGCCGACGGCTGCGCGCTCGGACGCCAGGTCAAGTACTCCCTGCCCCTCGATTGCGCGTGGGAGGACACGCTGGACCCGGACTTCCGGGGTTTCGCGGGCACCATCATGTTTCGCAACAAGGCCGATATGCGTTATCCCCGGTGGCCGCAACACGAGGATTCCGCCTTTTGGGCCATGTTCATGGTGAAGTATCCCGTCTGCCGGTGGGATAATCCCCATCGCTATTACGTCCGGTTCATCCACGGCCACAACACCTCCGATCATCTTCGCTCGATCGAGCGGCCCAGGGGCCAGTGGCTGCTCTCTCCCCGGTCCAGGGCGTATCTCAGGACCGTCCTGACGCGTTATGGCTGAATTTCCGCCGCCAATGCCCCTTCAAACCAAAGGCACCCCATGAGACCGCATTTCTTTCGCAGCATCCTGAAACGCGCCGCCAGACCGTTTGCGAAACCGTTCCCCCTCGACGCGATTTTCCTCAGGGCGGGGCGGCTGATCGCCTCCGGACGCCTCGAAGGCGACTATCTGGAATTTGGCGTCTTCGAGGGCCGCACCATGACATCGGCCTACAAGGCAATCGAACTGGGCTTTGCCGAGGCGGAAGCCAAGCTCGCCGGGACGCCCGTGGACAAGGCCGGCCTCAGGGATATCTGGAGCCGGATGCGTTTTTACGGCTTCGATTCCTTCGCCGGACTGCCCCCGTCCCGCGGATGCGACGCGACGGGGGACTTCAAGCCGGGGGACTTCGCCTGCAGCCAAAGCCGGGCCCGCCGGAACATCGCGGGACACGGCGTCCCGGAGGCGCGTTTTCAGCTGGTCGAGGGGTGGTATGGCGACACGCTCAAGCCGGCGACGGCGGAGGCGCTGAAGCTGCGCAAGGCGGCCCTGATCCACATCGACTGCGACCTCTACGAGTCGACCAAGGAGGCCCTCGCGTTCTGCAAACCGCTGCTCATCGACGGCGCCATCCTCGTTTTCAACGACTGGTACTGTTTCAAGGGAAATCCGGATTTGGGCGAGCAGCGCGCGTTCCGTGAATTTTGCGCCGAGATGCGCGACTGGAACGCCATCGAGTACCAGAAGAACGGGGCCTTCGCCAACAGCTTCATCCTGACAAGAAAAATCGGCGCCTTAATATGAAAAACAAGCATGACGGACCCATTCATCTGCTGGCGATCGCCGCGGATTACACCGAGATGTTTCCCGCGATGCTGGCTTATTACCGGGCCTTGGGCGTCGATCATATCCACGTGCACGCGCGCGGGCGCGCCCACGACGACCCGGAACTGGAGAGAATCGTCGAGGCGGTGAAAGCGGCCGGAGGAAGGATCGCCACAATGACGTTGGGCGACTGGGCGGTGAGCCTGACCACATCGTTGTACGACTTGACGAGAAGGCAATTCCCCGACGACTGGTTCCTGGTCGCCGACCCGGACGAATTTCAGGTCTATCCCGACGGGTTGCGCGAGGCGATCGGGCGCTGCGTCGAAAAAGGCTACGAGTATATTGAAGGTTGCTTTGTCGATCGGGTCGGCGACGGCGGACGCCTGTGCGCCATCGATCCCGCGCGGGAGGTGTGGGAAAATTTTCCCATGGCCGGATTCGTCACGGGGCCGGTCTGCGGCGGCGCCGTAAACAAGGTGGTGGCAACCCGGGGGCCGGTGAAAATGTCGCCGGGCCAGCATCGGCCGCTGGGGGGGCGGGGATGCCCGGTCGGCGAGCAATATGCCCAGGTGCATCACTTCAAGTGGATCGAGGGCCTGGTGGAGAAACTGGAAGCGAGGGTGAAAGTGAACCGCGAAAAGGGGGGGAATGTGAGGTACAGTCACGAGTGCGAGAGGTTCATCGAGCACTACAGGAAAGAGGACAGGATAAGAATTGAAGACAAGGAATTGCTGTTTGAGCGGTGCGGCCGGGTCTATGGCCGATGGCCTGAAGTCGTGAGACTGAGGATGGCGGCGTCCTTGTTTCTGCCTTCCTAGGGCCGCCCGCCACATTCGCTTTATGAGAATACTCGGACTAAAAACGACGCACGACGGGACGCTGGCGCTCCTCGAACAAGGCCGCCTGGAGTTCTCGATCGAACAGGAAAAGGATTCCCACCTCCGATACAGCCGCCTGGCGTTCCCGGCCGTGGTCAAGGTGGCGGAGCGGCTTGGCGGGCTGCCGGACGTGATCGCAACCGGGGGCTGGACGGGCATCGCGCCCGGCTACTTCGGGGTGGACAAGGTGCACCGGACGAAGACGAAGCTCCTGGGAAGGAAAGTGGAGATGTTCTCCTCTTCCCACGAGCGCGCGCATATTTTCGGTTCCTATGCGATGTCCCCCTTCGAGACGGGGCGGCCTTGCTATGTGCTCACCTGGGAGGGAGTGCTGGGCTCCTTCTACCGGATCGGAGCGAAGATGGACATCACCACCTACCCGGCGGTGCTGTGCGGCGCGGGATCGCGATATCCTTATCTTTACTATTTGGCGAAGAAGGACGCCGTCGCTTCGGACGCGGACGGCTGGTTCCGATGGGAGATGCCCGGCAAGCTGATGGCGCTCGCCGCCGGCGGCAAAGGCTCGGAGTGCGATGCCGACGAGCGCCGGATCATAGACCATCTCGTCCGGAACGACGTGCGCTCGAATGAGGACTTTGCCTGGCTCCTTCCTGTGAACAAGGGGGATATTCCCGGTGCGGCGGCATTCAGGGACATCGGGGAGCAGAGCCAGCCGCTCATGAACCTGGCCTACAAACTGTCGGAGGCGCTTTTCGACGTCTTCCACAGGTTTGCGGCGGCGCATCTGCGGGAAGGCCTTCCACTCATCGTCAACGGCGGCTGCGGGCTGAACTGCTACTGGAACTCGAAGTGGCGGGACTGCGGCCTGTTTCCGGAGGTCTTCGTGCCACCTTGTCCCAACGACTCGGGATCGGCGATTGGAACGGCGGCCGACGCCCAATACTACTATACGGGCAATCCGAAGATAAGCTGGTCGGTTTACGCCGGCGAGGAGTTTGTGGAAGACTGTCCCCCGCCGCCCGGCTGGATTGCGACGAAACTGGACCTCGAGCGGGTGGCGGCGCACCTGAAGGACGGAGGGGTGGTGGCGTGGGTGCAGGGAAAGTATGAGATCGGCCCGCGGGCCCTGGGAAACCGGTCCCTCCTGGCGAGTCCCTTCGAGGCGGCGATGACGGCGGAATTGAATCGGATCAAGGAAAGGGAGTCCTATCGCCCCATCGCTCCGATCTGCCTCGAAGAGGACGTGAGCCAGCACTTCGAGTGGTCGGGATCCAGCCCCTACATGCTCTATTTCCAGAGGGTCAGGAATCCCGCGTTGTGCGCCGTGACGCATGTCGACGGATCGGCCCGGGTCCAGACCGTGTCCCGGGACCAGAACGCCCCCGTCTACGACTTGCTCCTGGCGTTCAAGCGGCTCTCCGGCACGGGCGTGCTGTGCAACACGTCGCTGAACTTCAAGGGCAGGGGATTCATCAACCGGACAACGGACCTGATCAGATACGCCACGGAAACCGGAATAAAACTCGCCGTGGTCAACGGGCGGATGTTCGAGCGCCGAGGTTGAGGCCCGGCAGCATTCTTCTTATGAAAATACTAGGAGTAAAAACAACCCACGACGGGGCGATAGCGTTGTTGGACAACGCCAAGCTCCGTTTTTCCATCGAGCAGGAGAAGGATTCCCACGCCCGGAACAGCTCGTTGTCCATGGCCGCCGTCATGAAGTCGCTGGAGCGGATGGACGATTTTCCGGATGTGATCGCCGTGGGCGGGTGGCGCGACTTCGCCGCCGGCTACTCCGGGATTGACCGGGTGCAGCATGGGCGCCGGCGCTTTCTGGGCCGCGAGGTCGAATGCTTCTCCTCCTCCCACGAGCGTTCCCATCTTTTCTGCGCCTATGCGATGTCGCCTTTCAAGGCGAAGCAGCCCTGTTATGTCCTCACCTGGGAGGGCGAATTGGGATCCTTTTACCGCATTGGCGAGAGCATGGAGATCACCGCCTTCCCGCCCGTGCTGTTCTCGCCGGCGCCGCGTTACACCTATTTGTACTACCTGGCGAAGAAGACCCCGGCGCCGGTCCCCAAGTGGTTCGAAACGCATGACATGGCGGGCAAACTGATGGCATTGGCGGCCGGCGGCCGAAACGCGCCGTGCACCGCCGACGAGCAGCGCATCGTCGACTACCTGCTTTCGCCCGACGTGCGCGAGCCCGGGCAGATCGTGAGCCAGCTGCCGTCGGACAAGGCGGCGCTGCCGTTCGCCACGCCTTTCCGGGATATCGGGGAGCAGAGCCAGGCGTGCATGGACGCCGCCCTCAAGCTGTCGGAGGCGCTTTTCGACGTCTTCCACCGCTTTGCCGCCGCGCATCTCAAGGAGCGGCTGCCCCTCCTGGTCAACGGGGGCTGCGGCTTGAATTGCTATTGGAATTCGAAATGGAAGGACAGCGGGCTGTTCTCCGACGTCTTCGTACCGCCCTGCCCGAACGACTCGGGATCGGCGATCGGCACGGCCGCCGACGCCCAGCATTTCTACACCGGCAATCCCAAGATCAGCTGGTCGGTCTATGCGGGGGAGGAGTTCCTGGACGACGCGCCGGCCCCCCAAGGATGGACGCCGGCGAAGCTAAACCTGGAGCGGGTTGCCGCATATTTGCGGGCGGGCGGCGTCGTTGCCTGGGTGCAGGGCAAATACGAGATCGGCCCCCGGGCGCTGGGCAACCGCTCGCTCCTGGCGGCCCCCTTTTCCGCCGCGATGACGGCTGAGCTCAACCGGATCAAGCAGCGGGAAGCATACCGCCCCATCGCGCCGGTGTGCCTCGAAGAGGATGTGGGCGAGCATTTCCACTGGACCGGGCCCAGCCCTTATATGCTCTACTTCCAAAAGGTGAAGAATCCGACCCTGCATGCCGTGACCCATGTCGACGGCTCGGCGCGGGTCCAGACCGTCGCGCGGAAGCAAAATCCGGCGCTCCATGATCTTTTGCGCGCCTTCAAGCGCATCGCGGGCGTTGGCGTGTTGTGCAACACCTCCCTCAACTTCAAGGGCAAGGGTTTCATCAACAAGGCCTCGGACTTGTTCGGGTACGCGGCGGAAACCGGGATCGGACTCATGGTCGTCAACGGCCGGATGCTGGAGCGCAGTTCCATCGGGGCGGAGCGCGCCCCGCAGAAACAGCCGGCGGGCGCATCCGCGGTCCGGGAAGCCCTCCGCGTGTCGTGACCTCCCGGCACGGAAATACCATGCCGACGACGGACCCGATGACCGTGAAGCTCATAATTCAACGCATATCCCTCCATCGAGACAAGCTGTCGTCCATCGCAAACATGGATGCGGAGGAGAAAATGAAGCCGATTGGCGCGCGGGCCCATCATTTGCTCCATTTCCTGGCATTGGAAAGGCAAAAAATCGTTGCGGTCATCCAGGAGCTCGAACTCCTGAAATCCGGTGTTGCCGCGATTGAAGCGGATGAAGGATAAGATAAGAATCGGGGTGACGAAGGGATTGGGCGACGCCATCTTCATGACGCCCGCCATCAGGGCCATCCGGAGAATGAAACCGGAATCCAGGATAATCATATATTATACCAGGGACTATCACCGGGACGTTTTCATAAATAATCCCAATGTAGACTCCATCCGCAGGATGGGAATGGGTGACAATGTCATAAACCGGTGCCTGGCGAAGGGGATTCGCTTCTCCAATTATGGGAGGTTTTATCCAAATTCGTGCTACGACATAACCGCGGCGCAGATGATCGCCGAGGAACTGGGCGTCCGGCTTGAAGGGGGAAAGACGGAGCTTTTCCTTTCCCCCGACGAAAGCCGGGAGGGAAAGGCGCGGGTGGCCGCACTCTCCCGGCCGTTGATCGGAATTCAGACGACGGCCGCCTGGTCCGCGAACAAAAATTGGCCGGTCGAGAGGTGGGCGGAGTTGGTGAACCAAAATAAACGGGCCACCTTCGTCCAGGTTGGGCTGAAAAACGACCACCCGGCGCCCGGAACGATGGACTTCCGCGGCATCGGACTGAGGCGGACCTTTGCGGTCATCGGGGCGTGCGACGCCTTTGTCGGGGTCGACTCAGGGTTGGCGCACGCCGCGTGCGCGTTGAATGTAGTTTCTCTCGTCGTTTGCGGGCCCACCTCGCCGACCGTGATTTCGGACCCGCGCAGCCGCATTCTTTACTCGGCCCGCCCGTGCTCGCCCTGCATCGAGGTGCTGGTGGGCGACCGCTGTCCGTACGGGTTGGCTTGCATGCAGGACATCACCGCGAACCGGGTCAGCTCGGAACTGCGGGAAATGCTGGGTTCAAATTGCGCGGACTGATCTTCGGCTGATTGGAAAGTAGCCGAAGCGGAACCCGGAGGGTGGGGCGTGTTGTCCCCAACGCGCCTTGTCCGGTGATCCGATGGCCGGGGAGCCAGGGGCCAGGGGTATGGCCGCTTGGTTCGGGGCGCAACCAATAGCGGAGACAGCGCCATGCCAGCTGCGCAGTTCGCCCAGAACTCCATAAGAAGCGCGCTTTGTTTGGCTGTGTTGTTTCGATTCCTTGAGCGGGCTTAAAAGCGCAATGAGATCCTACAGGTCGGCCGGCTCATGACAGGGAGCCGGAGCGGCGAGGACTGTGTGGGATGCGGGCGGGGCGGCCGTGGACCAGATCGCAAGCTTCATTCGCGCCGAGGAGATTTCCTGCGATTTCTCCTGGCTGCCGGGATACCTGCACGCGCCGATATCGGCCGCTCCGGGTGACAGCGTGCGCGAACTGAAGCGCGAAGCGGAGGCGGCGCGCCAACTGGGCATACCTGCCGAATACCAGGAGGCGATCCCCGGCTTTGGCGTACCCGGAGTCAGATTCGCCCACCAGGCCATTTTCCATCCGCGGAAGTATCTCGGCGGCCTTTTGCGCCGCATTCCGGGCCGGGGCAGCCATGTTTTTGAAAATACCGCTTCCGATAAAATCATGGCGCGGCCCTTGGGCGCCAAAGCCGGAGGCGCCCGCATCCGCGGTCGTTATCTGATCATCGCGACGCACACTCCCCTGATGGGAAACACCGGCCTGGCTGCGGCGCTCTTCCTTCAAAGCAAACTATCGCTTTATTCCAGCTATGCCTTGGGCGCACGCGTTCCTTCCGCCAGCCTGCCCCTGGCGTCGTTCTGGGACACCGGAGATCCTTATTATTACCTCCGTGTCGAGCGACGCCGGGGATTCGATTATGCGATCTTCGGCGGGGAGGACCACAAGACCGGCCAGATCACCGACACCCTCAGCGCCTACCGCCGGCTGGAGGAAAAGCTCCTTTCCTTCGCTCCCAAAGCGCGGATCGATCACCGCTGGTCGGGGCAGGTCGTCACCACCAATGACGGGCTGCCGCTGATCGGCGAGACCGGGCCGCGGCAATTCGCCGCCACCGGCTTCGCCGGCAATGGCATGACGTTCGGGACGCTTGGGGCAATGATGGCGGTTGATGCCATGCTGCGCCGCAAAAATCCGTGGCAGGATCTCTTCGACATTCATCGCAAAAAACTGGTCGGAGGCACCTGGACTTACCTCAAGGAAAACAAGGATTATCCTTATTATATGATCCGGGATCGCCTGGCAAAATCGGAGGGCACATCGCTGCGCTCGGTGCCGCGCGAGGGCGGCCGGATCCTCAATCTGGACGGCAAAAAGGTCGCCGCCTATCGCGATGCGAAAGGGCGGGTGACGCTGTGTTCGCCCGTGTGCACCCACCTGCAGGGTATCGTCGGATGGAACCAGGCCGAAAAAACCTGGGACTGCCCGTGCCACGGCGCGCGGTTCAAGCCCACGGGCGAAGTGCTTGCCGGGCCGGCCGAGGAGCCGCTGGAGCGATTGGACGCCGTCGGGAAGAAACCTCAGCGGCGTGGTTCGCGCCCGGAGTCCTGAAGCATCGGAAGCACCAGTTGATGGACTAGGGGCACGATCTTGTCGGCGGAGGGCCGATTGGGGGTTCGGAGCCATTGCTTGGCCGCGCCGCAGATGGCCCAGGCGGCCGCGGTGGCGGCAATCTCCCGCTGGGCGGCGGCTTTCGGCTTCGCCGGAGTGCCGGCGGCTAAAACGCGCCGAATTGCGGCAACGACGGCGGCATCGACCAGGGGTTCGAAGGCGCTCTGGCGCCGGCACTCGCCCTCGTTGGCGCGGCTCTGCGCCAGGTAATCGCAGGTGGCGAGAATGATGGCGCTGACGGCCGAGGGGCAGGTGCCGTCGGAGCGGATCTTTCTTTCGTCCAAGAGGCGGTGAAACCCGCCGGCGACCATGGACTCGAGAAGCGCGAACTTGTCCGTGTAGTGATCGTAAAAGGTGGCCCGATTGATGGTGGCGGCCCCGGCGATGTCCTGGACGGAGATTTCGTCGAAGCTCTTGCTTCGCATGAGCTTTCCCAGGGCACCCTGCAGCAGCTGCCGGGTGCGCCGCGTGCGCGGATCGCGTACCTCGCAGTCGGATATCGGCTTGGGTGCCTCTTTGGAACGAATCACAGGCGTGGCCAAAGAAATCAGCAAAAACGCATTTGCGCAAACGCGAAAACGACATATGTTGGTTAAGCTTCATATGTCGTATAAACTATCAACCATGAAAACGACCTCCTCAATTGCACGGATTCTTCTCGGGCTTCTGTTTCTGGTCTTCGGACTGAACGGATTTCTTCACTTCATCCCCCTGCCGCCTCCTCCGGGACTGGCCGGACAGTACCTCGGCGCCCTTTTTCTCTCCCACTATCTGACGGCGGTATTCCTGCTGGAACTGGGGGGAGGCTTCCTGCTGCTCGTCAACCGGTTCGTTCCCGTGGGATTGGTCCTGCTCGGGCCGGTCGTGGTGAATATTCTGCTTTTCCATTGTCTCATGGCGCCGGCGGGGCTGCCCCTCGCCTTGGTGGCAGCGTTGCTTTGGGCGATTGTTTTCTGGCGGGCCAGGGGGGCCTTTTCGGGAGTCTTCCAATCGAAACTCAGCCCCTAAATGCAAATCGGAATCGACAGCTTTGCCGCATCCGGTGGCGGGATCAGCCCGGCGCAGCGCCTGAAAAATCTCCTCGAAGAGATCGAGTTGGCCGACCAGGCGGGTATCGACGTCTTTGGGATCGGGGAGCACCACCGCAGCGAATACCTCGATTCGGCGCCGGCGGTGATCCTGGCAGCGGCTGCTGGCCGCACGAAGCGGATTCGGCTGACGAGCGCCGTCACGGTAC
>Ga0206836_10046_pt1 | contig 37816 bp, 30 predicted proteins | sample Alteio_BWOrgCont_28_FD_152871 | JGI IMG/M metagenome (GOLD analysis project Ga0206836, IMG submission 152871) | Enriched cells from forest soil in Barre Woods Harvard Forest LTER site, Petersham, Massachusetts, United States -... | ecosystem: Environmental > Terrestrial > Soil > Temperate forest >...
TTAGGCTCGGCTGCTACGCGCTCAAAATACAGGCCGAGTTCGTGCAAAGTGAATTCCCAAGTATCACCATGATTCGGCACGAAGCCCTGCAGAATGCCGAGAGTGCGCGGTGCAGTGCGGTCTGTGAAGTATTCGATCGTACCCGCAACCGGCGCAACGTGCACAAACTCGTGTTCGGTCAAAAAACGGCCAACCTCCAGGTCGGGATTGACGCCAGCGTCGAGGCGACGAAAAAGCTTCAAGATAAGACGGTTGCCGAACGCGATCGAGGTATTGCTCTGTTCGCCGCGCAGCACGTGGGGTTCAGAAGGTTCCGCGATGGGGCCGCGAAGTTCAGAGTATCGAGGGGATGGTGCCGTCTGGATCTCACCGACATGGGTTTTGAGGCGACGGCGATGGGCCATGCACTCCAGGAGTGCGAGAGCGAGGCCGGGCTCCCCGGAAGCATCATGGAGGATGCCCTGAGAGACAGTATCGTTAACCTCGAGTTGGACATGGGCAATCACCTGCTCCGGCGATAGCTCACTAATGCCCTTGGCGCGATCGCCCACTGCTAGCGCTATAGGCAGGAGATACATTTCGGATTCGCCGTCCGTGAAATCGACATTGACCAGTAGAATGCAAGCGTCGCCCTCAAAATTCGGTAGCGCGATAGTGTCGGCTATGTTCACCGATTTAATCCAGCGCGCCTTACTGCGAAACCATCGGCAATGGGGCAAGTACTCAGAGAGCGCGCGTTCAAATCCAGTACGCGAATCTCCAGTAACAAATCCATGGAACGAATTGCGCATCGACAGCATGACCGGCTTGTAGGCAGGGCGGCCGGGTGCGGCGCCGGTGTACTGAGGCTCGAGCGAAAACCACAGGAACATATGCGGACCGAGCGTAAGTAGATAAGGCAGATCGCCGATCGGTGGAAAGGGATTGCGGCCGAACAATTCGATCGGGGACATCCCTTTGAATTCAGCCAGGTTTAATTCCACGTACTGTACGAAGCGCGAAAGATTAGCAATCACCATCACGCGCTGGTCCGCGTACTTGCGAATGTAGGCGATGACATGAGGATTTTCAGGATGGAGAAAGTCGATGGAGCCGCGACCAAAAGCCTTGAACTGCTTACGCAGCGCGATCATGCGACGCATCCACCACAATAGCGAATGGTGGTTGCTCTCTTGCGCTTCAACGTTAACCGTCTGGTAATGGTATTCGTAGTCGATGACTACCGGCAGTATGAGGCGCTGCGGATTTGCGGCAGAGAAGCCGGCGTTGCGATCGCCTGACCATTGCATCGGCGTTCGCACACCGTCGCGATCGCCGAGAAAGATATTGTCGCCCATCCCGATTTCGTCGCCGTAATAGATAACCGGCGTGCCCGGTAGCGAGAACAGGAGTCCCACGTTGAGCTCAATCGCACGGCGATGGTTACCGAGCAGCGGAGAGAGGCGGCGCCGGATGCCCAGGTTGAGCCGCATCCGACCTTCCTGCGCATACGCGCGATACATATAATCGCGCTCCTCCTCGGTGACCATTTCCAATGTAAGTTCGTCGTGATTGCGCAGAAAGAGCGCCCACTGACAAGTCTCGTCGACTTGCGGAGTCTGTGCCCAGATGTCCGTAATAGGGAAGCGGTCTTCCATCCTGACCGCCATAAACATGCGCGGCATCAGCGGGAAGTGAAACGCCATGTGGCATTCCTTTCCCTCGGCGAGATATGAGACGGCGTCTTCCGGCCATTGATTCGCTTCCGCAAGCAACATCCGATTAGGGAAATGGCGGTCCACATGTTGCCGCAGTTCAGCAAGGAAAGCGTGGGTCTCGGGCAGGTTCTCGCAACTCGTACCTTCGCGCTCGTAGAGATACGGAACGGCGTCGAGGCGGAGACCGTCCACGCCCATTCCGAGCCAGAAATCGACGACCCCGAGCATCGCTTTGCGCACTTCTGGGTTGTCGAAATTCAGATCGGGCTGGTGACTAAAGAAGCGATGCCAATAGTAAGCCTTGCCCACAGGATCCCACGACCAGTTGGAAAGCTCGGTGTCCTGAAAGATGATCCGGGCCTCGCTATACTTGTCCGACGTATCGCTCCAAACGTAAAAATCGCGTTCGGCGCTGCCAGTAGCGGCGCGGCGGGCACGTTGGAACCATGGATGCTGATCGGAGGTGTGGTTCAACACCAACTCTGTAATTACGTATAGGCCGCGACGGTGCGCCTCTTTAAGAAAGGTGCGGAAGTCATGCAGCGTGCCGCAATCGGGATGCACCTCCATATAGTCGGAAATATCGTAGCCATCGTCGCGTTGCGGTGAAGGATAAAAGGGCAATAGCCAGAGCGCGGTTACGCCCAGGCGCTTGAGATACTCCAGCTTTTCCGTAAGACCGCCGAAGTCGCCAATGCCGTCCCCGCCCGTGTCATAGAAGGAGCGGACTCTTACTTCATAGATGATCGCGTCCTTATACCACTGAGGATCATCCGCCAACCCACGGACTACTGAGTTCGAGCCTTTCCTCATGGCCGCGGCTCGACGAGTAGTATGTGCGCCGGTTCGATTTGCGGATCCAGGCGAATATAATTGCTTTCACCCCAATCATAGCGCGCACCGGTAAGCAGATCGGTCACCACGTAGCTTTGTCCGGGAGCGCTGCCAACCACATCGGCAGGGACGAACGCAGTGCAATGATGAGGATGATGCGGGTCGAGATTCACCGCCACCAAAATGACATTGGATCGATCCGCGGATGACTTCGCGTATAGGAGTATCTGGTCATTATCGGTTGCGAGGAAATGCAGGTTAGCAAACTGCTGAAGCGCAGGATTTCCGCGGCGAATCGAATTAATGCGCGCGACGAACTCGCGAAGACTATCGGTGCGGTTCCATTCGCGAACCTTGATTTCGTATTTCTCCGAGTGCGCATATTCCTCGGTTCCGACAATCGCCTCATTTTCGCAAAGTTCGTAGCCGCTGTAGATTCCGTACGACGCCGACAGCGTCGCCGCCAACACCAGGCGACTCTTGAAGGCAGGACGGCCGCCCTCCTGCAAAATCGGCGGCAAAATATCAGGAGTGTTGGCGAAGAAGTTCGGGCGGAAGTAGTCAATCATAGGTGTTCGCGTGAGTTCGGTTAAATACTCGGTCAATTCATCTTTGGTGTTGCGCCAGGTGAAGTACGTATAAGACTGAGTGAATCCGGCTTTGGCTAATACCCTCATCATTTTGGGTCGGGTAAAGGCTTCGGCGAGGAAAATAACCTCGGGGTGTTCTTCCTGCACAGTGCTGATTAGCCATTCCCAAAACGCGACAGGCTTGGTGTGGGGATTGTCGACGCGGAAGATCTTGACCCCATGCCTCCGCCAAAATGCAACGACGTGGTGCAACTCCTCGATCAGGCCCTTCTGGTCGGGTGAGTCGAAGTTGATCGGATAAATGTCCTGATACTGCTTAGGAGGATTTTCAGCGTATTTGATGGTGCCGTCGGGCCGATGCTTGAACCACTCAGGGTGCTCAGTCACCCAGGGATGGTCAGGGGAACACTGGATCGCTAGATCGAGGGCGATTTCGAGACCTAGCCGTTCGGCGACTGCGACGAAGTGATCGAAATCGTCGAGCGTGCCGAGCTTCGGTTCAATCGCCGTGTGGCCTCCAGCGGAACTTCCGATCGCCCACGGGCTACCTGGACTATCGGGCGCCGCGACCAGCGAGTTGTTTGGTCCTTTACGAAAAGTAGTTCCAATCGGATGGATGGGACTGAGATATACCACGTCAAATCCCATGTCACCGATATCGCGTAGACGGGCTTCCGCTTCACGCAAACTAGCGTGACGGCCGGGCTGCTTACCCTGGGAACGCGGAAAGATTTCATACCAGGCGCTGAACTGGGCGCGGAACCGGTCGGCGACGATCGCAGAGGTATGATCGTAGTTAACGGCGTCCGCACGTTCCTCGTTACGATCGACAGCGGCCGTGAGTTCGGGCGCGGAAACAACTGCAACCGCCTGACGTGGATCGTTCAGCGCGCGAAGCAATGCAATGTGCTCGGCGATTAGCTTCCGATCCTCAGCGCTGGCTCGCAGGCGGATTTTATCGAGTAGAGCGATTCCTTCCGCGAGGTCGGATGCGGGGTCGAGGTCCGTTGCAGCCTTCTTCGTGAAATATTCGAGCCATGAGGTGAATGGGCGCGTCCAGGCCTCGATCGCAAAAAAATAGCGGCCGTTCTCTGCCAGCGGAAATTCGCCACGCCAGCGATCGTCGCCGATTGACTTCATTGGCGCTTCCGCGAAACTCTCGTCCAGAGCGGGCCGCCATTTGACCACTGCTGCAAGCGCCGCCGGGCCGTCACCAAAAATATCCGCCTCAACCGTGCAGCTCTCGCCCATGACGCGTTTCACCGGATAACGCGCGCAATCGACAGTCGGAGTCACGGCTTCGATGACGATGTGTCCCAGCCTATTCTTCTGTGAAGATTTGAGCGGGTTCATGAATCACGTATTCTGGCTGAACTGACTCGCGAGTATGTTCGCTAGCCATATAAGTGGGACGCCCTTTGATAGCTGCGTTGAGGGCCTATTCGATCGCTACTAATCGAGCTCCCGGAATCTATGAGCCGGCCGAGCATTTCTGATGACCATGCGATTTGCTTTCATGCGCTCTTCGGGTTTTCTACGGTGCAATCGATGTGCCTCACTCGAGGTGCGCCCTCATCAGCACAATTTCGCGGGATTTCTAATTGACGGGCGGAAAAGAATACCGATTTCGCAGCGACGTCTCGCTTCAGGCGAATAGTTATTATTCGCCAATTTCCTCGACGTGATTAAAGTAATCAGGATGCGGCGTCGGCTCCGTTAAGGAGGTTGACTCGGGGCTACGACCTGAACGCCGCAGCTTCCCTCCTCCCTCGACTCAGTTCATGCATTTGCTGAGCAGTACAGACTAGCTTCGCGTCTATACCGAAATGGAATAGCCGTTTTTGGGGCTTCATTGGCTGCGTGATTTCGAAAGACCCGTCGCTGCCCGTTAAACCTCATTCGGACGGCTCCCGACTTGTCCGGCTTACTTCCACCTGAGCCGCAAAAAGTCGATATGGTTACTAATTGGAATCCGAAAGTGTGAGATTACCTGAAGAATCGATTAAGACCCCACCGTCGGCACCGCGGGATCGCCTCACTAAGTGACCGCGTCACAAATCCCGAAGCTTTTGATGAAGATTCAGGCGACTTGTACCAGCAGCCAGAACCAGGCCGACTAAGCTAACCTAGATCTCAACCTGTCGGCCGATTTGAAGAAAATTACGTGGCGGCAGATTGAACAGATCGGATATTCGCAGAGAGTTGCGGAACATAAAGGCGAATAACGGCAAACGCCATCGCATAATGCTCTTGCCTGATTGGCGTCGAACGACCTGGTCACGTGACTCGAAGTAGATTGCTTCGTTTAGATCGACGGGGCAGCCCAAGTCCCTGGCCTGCTCGAGAGCAGTATGCAGGTCGGGTATTTCCATGAAGCCATAATGGATCGTGATGTGCCAGAAATTCGCGAACAGGTTGAGGACCTCAATATGTTCTGCGCTGCGCACTCGCGGAACTTCTTCAAATACAATCGTCAGTGCGATCAGGGTTTCGTAAAGCGCTCCGATTTGGAGAACGTGATCGATTATAGGAGGCGGCATCGAACCGGCCATACGGGTCAGAAACACACCTGTTCCAGGTACTCGCGGGATCTTATTTTTGGAAAGACGATCAAAGAACTCGCTGGTCGATTCTGTCATTGCATCGAGCTTCTGGCGTACTGCATCGATGCCGGTATGCCACGTTGTCATGAGCAGGAACACAATCGCGCCGAAAGTCAGAGGGATCCAGCCGCCTTGCGCGATTTTCAACAGGTTCGCAGCGAAGAACACCAGGTCCACGGTCAGGAAGATACCGCATATCGGAATCGCCACCGTCGCGCGCCATTGCCACCGGTCGCGCATGACGCGATAGAGCAGCACTGTCGTTAACAGCATCGTGGTGGAGACGGCGGTGCCGTATGCACCCGCGAGGCGAACCGAGCTGCCGAACCAGGCTGTCAGGGCGATCGTGAATATCATCATCGTCCAGTTCACCAGCGGCACATAGATTTGTCCGTATTCCTCGCTTGAGGTTTGACGTATGCGCAATCCGGGAAACCAGCCAAGCTGCATCGCCTGACGCGTGAGGGAGAACGAGCCCGTAATGATCGCCTGACTTGCGATGATAGTCGCGAGAGTCGCAAGACCGACTAACGGATAGATGACCCAATCAGGAGCGAGGAGAAAAAATGGATTCCCACGGAGATTCGGATGTTCCAGCAGTTGTGCAGTTTGACCCGCATAACTCAAAAGCAGTGCGGGGAGCACGATCAAATACCACGTCGTGCGAATAGGATTGCGGCCGACGTGTCCCAAATCGGCGTAAAGTGCCTCGCCGCCGGTGACCGCAAGGAACACCCCTCCCAAAACACCAAATCCGATCCAGCCCGAATGGAGAAGGAATATTACCGCGTAATGGGGACTCAACGCGGTCAAAACGCGTGGTGACCGAACGATGCCGCCAATCCCAAGAACGGCAATCGTAATAAACCAGAGCATCATGATAGGACCCGAAAACGCACCGATCTTAGCTGTTCCGCGGCTTTGAATTGCAAAAAGCGCCAGCAGTATCGCCACCGCGATCGGTACGATGTGTGGTTTGAATAACGTGGTCGCAACATTGAGCCCTTCGACAGCGCTCAGGACCGAAATTGCGGGTGTAATGATACCATCACCGTAGATTAGAGCAGCGCCGAAGAGTCCCGCAATTAGAAGCCACCGCTCGCGGCCAGACCACTTCGCCCCGAGAAGTGACATCAGAATAAGAATTCCGCCCTCGCCGTTATTGTCTGCACGCATGACGAAGACGCAGTACTTGATCGAGATCGTAAGAATCAGCGCCCACACAATCAGCGATAGAATTCCGAGCAATGTTGCGGGGCTGATCTTTCCACCGCAAATCTGTGCGATGGTCTGCAGCGTGTAGAGCGGGCTGGTCCCGAGGTCGCCATACACGATACCCAGCGCAGTCAGCGCTGCGGACACCGTCGTACGACGATCAATGCGCGCGTCGCCCGACGTTAATGTTGCAGGTGTCGGCATGTTCCGCTTCGCGCTATCAACTTAGCGGAGTTCTCGCCCCAATTTGATGGTGGCAGCGCTTGGAGGGCCAGGAAGCAAGTTTGCATGGGAGATATTTGTGCCGGCTCGTTCTTACTCTGCAGCGTTCGTTTCACCAGCCGCTGAACGCTTTTTGCGCGCTGCTGTAAGAGCTTGTCACATTTCCGCAAGCTAATCGTCCGAAAAGCTATCGAGCTCCATAAAATCATTGCAGGCCTTGTTATTGATGAGAATCAGTTCGTCTAGCTTTAGATGAATCTCGCGGGTATCCCGATTTTGTGTGCTTTGGATCAGAAACACCATTAAGAATATCGCCATCGAGCTTCCCGTGTATGAGTGCAAAGAGCCGACCGGCAGTTGTGTTCCGAAAACTTGCGCGTAACGTGGCTTAAAGCGCCGGTTCGCTTGGGCCTTCAACTCCACGAGAAATATACTCTAATTGGTGCAGCGAGTGTTGGCTTTATTCGAGCTGAGCTTCCTATCTTAAATGGGCATGCGGAAAGTTTTACTGGGCCCAACCCCTGGTTACCCTGTGGCTCCCGAAAGGTTGAGGGCAGAAACCGAGATCGTTTCTTATATGCTCGCACGACATTCTTAAGTGTCCTCGCCGGGGAAGCGTGATGGGCCGCATCTTGCATCAACCTCCGCTATTCCGAAGGAGTTCACAGGATGTCCAATCTAGAGAAATCAATCGATGTAAATGTCCCTGCGCACAAGGCCTACAACCAGTGGACCCAATTTGAAGAATTTCCGAAGTTTATGGAGGGGGTCATTTCCGTTCAGCAAATTGACGACAAACGTATGCGATGGCTCACCAATATCGGCGGAATCGAGAAGAGCTTCGAAGCTGAAATAACGGAACAGATACCCGACAAGCGAATTGCGTGGCGAATCCTATCTGGCGCGCCAAATGCCGGTGTAGTGACGTTTCATACACTGACTGCTGAAACAACCCGCATCATGTTGCAAATCGACTATGCCCCGGAAGGGCTGGTGGAGAACGTCGGGGATATGCTCGGCGTGGCTTCACATCGCGTCAAGGCTGACCTGGAGCGCTTCAAGGAATTTATCGAGTCCAGAGGTGCGGAGACGGGCGCGTGGCGAGGCAAAGTTTCTCCCGACGCTTGATAACCGGCACAACCATAACTGCTTAAGTGCTCTAAAAGTCGGTCGTGGCGCAGTCGGACTCGCCATAAACGTAATCCAACTCTAGCTGGGGTCGAAGCACCGGAAGTTTGATCACAAAGCCTTCGATTCCGCATTAATCGTCAAAGTGCGACGCTCCATGGGAAATTATGTCCGCGCCGGCGGAAGGGTAGGAGTTTAAGATGCCTGAAGTCATTCTCTGCAGGCAATGCAGACAACCTATTAACAAGGAGACTGATCAGTTTGTCGTCATTGCGAAGGAAACAGGAAGGCTTCCCCAGGAATTGGTCCACGTTGCATGCGAGCAACGCCGCTCACACACATTCGGTCTGGAGGAATGGACAAGATTGTTTCGGTGGCCTGGCCGTCCCTGAGTGAGCATGTGTGACCGGGACGCCGGGACCCATAGAACCTGACCTCCGTTGCACTTTCCGAAAACCTCGAAGCTAGGAGACCCGCTACTAATGAACAACCAGTGTTGCGATTCACTTATTACCACAGGGAAAGAACCGCCGAATCGTCGGGGCTACCATCCCGGACCGATGATTCAGACTGTCACGGATAAGGATAAGAACCCTCAAACCCCAGGAAGTAAAATTCCCAAACCGTTGGAAGAGGCCGAACAGGACGCCAAGGATCCGACGCATGAAAAGGGAATTCCACCCGAAAGGTAGGCAGGGCGACTAATTTCTCCGTTGTGCGTGTACGAGCACGCTCCCAACGCTGTTTTTGATAGCAGCGGAATGAATATTGCACTTCAATCGGTGTCGAGAATAACCCTTTTACCGTTTGGTAAACCGCTTACAGGAGATTGTATGAAAATACGTAGTATCGCTTGCACCACGTCACTTCTATTCGGCCTGACCGCACCATCGATGGCTTTGGCGCAATCAGCCAATGTGGCCTCGTTCCTAAACATGGCTAATCAGATGAACAACCAGGAAGAGGACAATGCCAAGGAATTGCGCAGCAAGGCCGGGGACAACCAGGCGCTGGTAACTATGGCGGATACCTTGAACCAGGATCACAAGGCAAACCAGGCAGCCTTGGAAACTCTGGCTAAGCAGAAGAATATAACCTTGGATTCTTATCAGCCCAACAAAGTGGATGCTGATCGCCTCGACAATCTCAAGGGCGCACAATTCAACGAGGCGTTTCTCAAGATGGATATCCGAGATCATAAGGAAGCGCTCACTGAGTTCAACACAGCCAAGAGCAATTTGAGCGGCGACTCCGACGTCAAGGTTTACATCGACCAAACGATTCCTGTGCTGGAATCTCATTTGAAGATGGCGGAAGGCCTGCGCCACGACAATAAGATGTTGGGCAGCTCCGAAAACCCGGAAAACAATAAGAGCACAAACTAGCTCCACACCGTGCGGCTTCAGTGCGGTTTCACGGGAGGATGTGGCTCGAAATTAAGGTCGAGCCACATCCCGTCCGTCTCTAAGACGGCATAGGTTCCAACGCATACCTGCGACAATGCTCAAGGTATTCCCCCTCGTGGCTTATGAGCAGTTCAACAATGCTTGACCATAACCAGGACGGTGCGTCCAGCTTAGCCGATCGATGACGTTTTAATTCATCCAACCACTTCTGCCTCGCAGGCTTATCCAATTGCCGCGCATGAGCCTGGCCAACGACAGCAGCCAGAAACCACGCCGCCTTCATTGCTTCGTCGCGTGTGAGGCGTTCAATTTCGATTTGCAGATCTTGTGGCAGCAGTTCCCGCAAAAAGACCGCACGATCGAGAAATCGGGTAGCTAACATTCGCTGGCCGAGGTTTGGCGCGAGGTGGCGGGCCCCTTCGACCACTCGCTCAGCATTATCGCGCGGCATTCGGACTCTCGGATATCGCGGCGCAGCTGCCTGAGCGGCTTCCTTGATGTCCATCAGGCATAGTCCTTGTCCGTGATATGGAGGATCTCCAATCCCGAGAACGACGGCATACCGCAGTAGTCCCAATGAGCTGCAGCCCTTCATCCAGTATGCAGCATCGAGAACGCTGATCTGAGCCTGGTCGTCGCGCGTACGGAGCGAAGTTACAAGCTTGCGTACGTTTTCTTGCTTGAAGAGTTTTCTGATTTCGCGCTTTTCCTCTTTTCGAAGTGGCCAAAAACGCTTGCCCAGCGGGATTGTCGGGTCGATATCTCCGATACGGTCCTTCGCCAGATGTTTCCACGAGCGGCTCAATGAACGTCGCATGGCGATTCGGATAGATTCCGGTCGGTCCTGCTGGAAATCGGCGGTCCGCGACTCTTCGAACGCCTGCTCATATCCCGCCATCATGTTTTCCAGCATCTTTGCCGTCGTGACGCCCGGGAGGTCTGAGCCGCGAGCGGCGCTGGACAGCGACAGCCCTAGTCGAATCAGATCATGAGCGGGATTTCCAATTACGGTCTGATCGAGATCGCGAATCTGAATATCGATACGGCCTTTGGCATCGGCTATAGGACCGAGATTTCCCACGTGACAATCGCCGCAGATCCATACTGCCGGCCCGCGGGGTATCTTTTCGATGTCCGCCGCTGCCAGCCATTCATAGAATTTGCGCGTGTTGCCGCGTACGTATGCATGAGCTGAACGCGCCATTTTCAAACTTCGGCGAGCTAAAAGAATGGACTGGCGATCGTTAAACCGTGGGAAAGCGCGCTCTTTTTTCTTCATGGGCCATTCTGCTATCGGATCCTTGATTATTATCTGTCAACCGGGCCTGCATAGCGAATTGCTCGAATGTTCTCCGGCTAGAGGGGCTTCCGATTAAAATGTACAAGTGCCCTTGGGTTTTAGTCGTCTGAGGTCTGTCTGCGCTCCGGACATGACGATACCGAAGCTGAATTGAGCCGACGGTCTCTATTTATGAATGGCCGGGAATTGGGGTGCAGGCCAGTTAGGGAGACTCCAAGGCAGTGGAGACCGTATTGATTAGAGAGTAATCTCGGCCGAGATCGCTCGTATCGTCGCCGTATCGCTCTTCCCTTCGATGCTTAGCAACCCGCCGATTTGAGTGACTCCGAATGCGACAGGCCTCTCCCCCGAAGGTTTCAAACGCCGCAATGGCCTCAATGACTAGAATCGTCGCGACGAAATAAATAGTTTCCTTTTCCGAAGTTCTCGCTCAACATTGGAGGAATATGGCGAAGAAAAAACCCGCTAAACTCGTGACCTCGGCTCCCGTGATCAAGCAGACACTGTCCAAATCAGCGTTGATCAATCTGATTGCCGAACAAAACGACATCCCCCGCAAGACCGCTGTCGGCGTTTTTAACACGCTGGAATCGGTGATGTTAGGTTCGGTACATCCGCGCGGCGTTGGCGAATTTACCTTGCCGGGCCTTTTGAAGATTAGCTTGCGCAAGGTTCCAGCGCGCAAGGCCGGCACGCTCATTCGCAACCCGGCTACTGGAGAAATGATGAAAGGCGCCGCCAAACCCGCCAGTGTGCGAGTTAAAATCCGGGCCTTATCGAAGTTGAAAAGTGCTGCGACATCCTGATCGCGGGCATCTGTAAAGAACCGTCTGATGCAACGCGCCCCCCAGTATTGGTGGGCGCGTTTATCCTTGCGTCATTTAGGACGGGGTATTACGTGGTAAAGAGATCATTGCGACGTGATTGTGAGTTGCGTGGGGCGCCTGCGATCAGTGCTCAACCACCGTTATTCGCCGGGAGTCATAACCATCGGGAACCTCCGGTTGCTCGAATAGTTCAGCCGCCCGGCGCGACCTCGGCCAGCGACGGCGATCGATGCAACAGCGCCTGTGCGTCGGTCGGCGCCTATCCAACGGAAATCATTCAGGTACGCGAGCATCGCGTCGATGCGCGGCAGGACCGCGTCGTAGAAGGTTCGCAATTCGGCCACAGTGCTGCCGAGGCGCCGGGCGTGCCGCTCATTTTCGGTCGGTAGCTCCCAGCGACCAGCGGTGATGAACCGGAAATAGCTTGACGTCGAGCGCGTCCTGCCGCCGCTCCGCTCGCGCATCTAGGAACCTGCGCACGGCCCTCCTGTTCGTTGTGAGAGCCTTTCTCCAGATACGAGGGCCGCGCGGAAAAAATTTGGCGCGCCGATGAAGGCAAAGCGCAGCACGGTTCGTTTTCGTATCATTCAAGCATTTCAATTTAATCTGCTGCACTAGCAGGTATCCTCAAGTATCTAGCTGAATCTTGTTGTTCACAGTTGTAACTATTTATTTAATATCCTTTTTACTTGTAATCACACTCCCTATAAGCTGGAGGGACGCGTTATCAGCGGACCTTGCGCCGCACTTCAACATATCGGGGATTGCCCATGCTTCGTGGCTCCGCGCGGTTGCTCATAATCGGCCTGCTGGTTGTACTGTCGAGCGGGGTGGCCGGGACCACCGCATACTCGCCAGCGGTGATCCCCTTGCCGGGGCATGTGTTGCCCGCGTTGGCGAAGGCGACGGCCATGCCTTCAAGGTCGAACAGCGGCGCGCAACCGATCACGCTGACTCTGGTGTTAAAGCGCGACGATCAGACCGGTTTCGAACGCTATTTGAAGGATCTGTACGATCCCCATTCCGCGAATTTCCGTCACTTCCTGACACCGGCCCAAATCGCTGACCGCTTCGGTCCGAGCCCAGATGATTATGACGCCGTACTCTCTTATTTGCGTTCGAATGGACTGGTCTTCCTGGCGGGATCGAAAAACCGGTTGACGTTGACGGTACGCGGTACACGCGGCGAGGCCGAGCACGCGTTTAACACCAGCATCGGCGACTATCGGATCGGCACCCGAGTTTTTCAAGCCAATTCGAGCGATCCGCGGGTTCCTGCGGCGGTTGCCTCGCGAATAGAGAATGTTGCGGGACTATCGAATTTGGCCCAACCGCATCGTGTTTTCGAAGCGATCGACCGCTTGTTCTGCAGCGGCGAATGCCAGACGAGCCTGGCCGTAACCTGCGCCTCCTCGTGCAATAGCCTTTACGGAGGAAACCCGGACTCGGCCGCGTGTAAAAGCTGTATGGCCGCCGACCAGACGGCCTGCATAAACAAGTGCGTAGCCAACAAAAAGGCCGCGCGAGCTGGCAACAGTTCATCCAAAGATCCCGGCTCATGGCTGGGCATGAATGGCGCCGGGCAGACCGTCGGATTGGTCGAATTCGATACCTACAATCCGTCCGACGTCTCTGACTTCGTCGCGCTGGCGGCCTCCGATTCGAATGCCGCTAATGTCACCGAGGTCAACGTCGATGGCGGCGCCACTATCGGCCCCGGCGAGTCCGAAGTTCTCCTGGACATCGATGCCATCCTCAGCATCGCCAGCGGCGCCAAGGTCGTCGTCTATGATGCCCCCTTCGCTGGGGCGAGTAGCTTTCAGGCCGTCTTCAGCGCAGCCATCAACGGCAACTCGACGATCATCAGCAATAGCTGGGCGGCGTGCGAGGACCAGGTCAGCGCCGCCGATGCGCAAGGTATCGATTCGCTATTTCAGACCGCCGCCACCCAGGGCATCACCGTCGTCAACGGTGCCGGCGATACTGGCAGCACCTGTCTCGACGGCAGTCCCAACACCATTTCCGTTCCTGCCGATTCTCCCAATGCCACTGCGGTAGGCGGCTCCTCTCTGACTAATGGGCCGACCTATACGTATGGCAGCGAAACTTGGTGGAACGGCACGCTCGACACTCCACCGACCGGCCAAGGCGGCTTCGGCTCCAGCAACTACTTCGCGCGTCCGTCCTATCAGGCGAGTTTTAACTCAGGCGCCATGCGCTCGATTCCCGACGTGGTGGACAATGCCGATCCGGCGAATGGTGTAGCAATCTGTCAGGAGGATGCCGGTGGCTGTCCGACCGGTCTCCTTTACGGAGGAACCAGCGTCGCTGCGCCCCAGTGGGCGGCGTATACAGCCATCCTCAATGAGGCTGTAGGCCATAACCTCGGTTTTCTGAACTCCGTCCTTTATCCGCTCGGCGGAACGGACGCATTTCACACCGCCGAATCGATGGGCAGTGATTTCATGCACGTAGGCCTGGGTTCGCCCAATCTCGACGTGCTGCAGCTAATGCTCAATAGCGCTGTGGCGGGTACGCCTGACGCCGGTGTGTCGGATATCCAACTCGATGTAGGCACCCCTGAGTATCCAGCGATCCCCGGAGTGTATGCCGACGGTAAAAGTACGCTAGCCGTGGTTGTCACGCTGCGCGACGTCAACGGAAACTCCGTCAGCGGCAAGTCTGTCACCCTCGCGGCAAACGGGGGCAGCAACGCGCAAATCACTCCTGCGAGCGTCGTCACCAACGTCGCCAACGGCTCGGCCGCTTTCACCGTGACCGACACGACCGCGGAAAATCTGACCTTCACCGCGACCGATACCACTGATGGCATCCAGGTTACCCAACAGCTGGGGGCTACCTTTGAAGTGCCACCGGCAGCGTCCGCCAGCATTGGTGCGGCTCCCCCCAGCGTCAACAACGACGGTAAGACGCAGTCCACCATAACGGTTACCGTCAAGGATTCCCTGGGCCGCGCGACCCCCGGCAAATTCATCAATCTTTTGCAAAACGGCCATGCCGTCATCGCCGGCCCCAGCCCTCAGGTGACCGACGCCAACGGCAATATCCAGTTCTTCGCCACCGATGTAGTGAGCGAAACCGTCAACTTTACGGCGGTGGACGTCACCGACGCCAATTCACCGGTGCCGGGATCTGCCTCCACCGACTTCACCGGAAGCCCCTCTAACGCCTGCGGCACCGGCCTCCCACCCGCCGCTCCCGGCTTCGTCGTTACGCCCTATGCCACCGGCTTCTCGGCTCAGAGTGTCTCTGCCGGCGATGTCAATTTCGGCTGCTGGGGGGCCTCCGGTATCGCCTTCGATAGTTCCGGCAATCTCTACGTCAATGAGTTCACCACCGGTAATGTCTACAAGTTCCCGCCCGGCGGCGGTGTCGCTGGCGCTGCCACGCTGCTCAACAGCACCTCGCTCGGCGTCACCCTTTCCGGCCTCGTCTTTGATTCGAGCGGAAATCTGTTCGCGAGCCGTGATGTAACCACTGGTAACTTCAATACCGGCGACGTCATTCAGCTCAATCCTTCGACGGGCGCCATCATGAGTTCGGTTTCCACAGGCTTGACCTGTCCAACCGCCCTTGCAGTCGATCCGCTTACCGGAGACCTCTTCACCGACGATAGTTGCACTGGCGCCGGCTCGGATAACTCTTCGATCTGGCGCATCTCCAGCCCGGCGAGCGCCCCATCGACCTCGGTTTACGCCAATCTGCCCGCCACTCCCAACGCGAACCTGGCTTTCACTCCCGGAGGAACCTTCTACGCCTGGGCCGACAACGGAGTGCCCGGCGTGGTTAAGGTCACCGGCACGAATGGCCCGACGCCGCCGGCCGTCACTCCCCTCTCGGGCCTGCAACTCTCTTATCTCGGCCTCCTGGCGGGCGGTGCCGGCAATGGCACCTTCCTCATCGCAAATCCCTTCGCCAACAACGCCAACGTCGGCATCAACGTCGTCGATCTGACTACGAGTCCCCTGACCCTCGCGACCTCCCTGGCCACCACCTCTGGCGCGAACAACATGACCTTTGGTCCCGGCGGATGCATCTACGCTTCGCAACTCACTACCGTTTTCAAGATCACGGCGGCCGACGGTAGTTGCAACTACGCTTCTTCGCTGGGTACTCCGACGCTCGTCCTGTCGCCAACCTCGGTCTCGCCAAATCCGGCGCAAGGAACCTCGCAAACTTTCGCCGCGAGCTTCCATTTTGCCAGCGCCCCCGATGGCACGCCGGTGGTGCTCAGCGTGAGTGGCGCCAACCCACAGACGCTACAGGCCAACACCTCCGGAGGAGTGGCTACCTTCAGCTATATTGGTGCGCGCGCCGGAGTCGACACTCTCACCGCCTCCGCAACCCTCAATAACTCACCTCTGAGGTCCAATGACTCTGTCGTCACCTGGGGCGCGGGTACCGACGTCACATTCCTGGCTCTCAATCAAAGTCCAAGCACCGGGACCTCAGGTCAGCCGGTGAACCTCAGGGCAAATCTCACTGACGTATCGCTTGTCCCTCCCACCGAAATCTCGGGCCAGCAGGTATCTCTGTCGCTGGGAAATGCCAAGTGCTCGGCCGCCACTGACTCCAACGGTAATGCGGCTTGCCAGGTCACTGCGGCAAGCTCCGGTATTACTACGCTGAGTGCAAATTTCGCCGGCACTTCGCAGTACAATCCGACCAGCGCGTCGCAGGGCGTCACCATCCTGGGCGCGACACCGACCCCGACCCCGACACCCACGCCAACTCCTACGCCGACGCCAACACCGACTCCCACTCCAACGCCGACCGTCACGCCGACACCGGTCGTGGGAACCGATTTCAGCGCGAACTTCGAGCGGCTGCGCGGCAAGCCCGGCGATCAGGTCAGCACTTCGTTTAGCGCGGCGAATAACACCGGTGCCTACGAGACGATTAGCTCGGTCACCCTTGAGCTGAGCGATCCGCAGCTGTTGTCGGCCTTGAGCGTCAGCGCCAACGAACAGACCGGCGAGGCCGCCGGGCCGGTCAGCAATTCTAACCAGTTCACCTTCAATCCGCCCCTGAGGGTGGCGAGTGGCCAGTCGATCACCTTCGATGTGACGGCGACGATTGCCTCCGGCACCGCGATGATCGGCGGCAAGGTCACCGTCGCGCTCGCGGCGACGAGTGCGCCGCGCGCGCCGAAACACCAGGGCTTGCTGCCGCTGTTCGCGAGCCTGGGGTTGCTCGGCTTCGGCATGGCCGGATGGCGCGGCGATCGGCGCAAGCGCTCGATCGGCGGCATGCTGGCGTTGGTGCTGGTCTTTGCGGCGATTCAAGCGGGATGCAATGGCAGCAGCAATTCGTCGCCACCGCCAAATTCGCCCAATACCACAATCTCGGTAACTGCGGCCGTCGCCAGCGGCGCCGACGGCGCTACGTCAGGCCTGCCGCTCGATGTCGCCAGGGTGATCAAGCAATGACCATTATTCCGCCGCACCCACAGGATGGTCGCCCATGAACCATCCGGCTTAGGATGGCTTTCAATTTAGCCGAGCGTGAACGTTATGACGGACAAAGAAACCCTGATTTGGTGGTGGGCCGTTCCGGGCTCGAACCGGAGACCCGCTGATTAAGAGTTCTCCGAAACAAGTCAGTCAAGCCAATTCAAACCAAAAATTCCCAATGTTTCCGCGGTATTTGCGCAGTTTGCTTTGGGTAAATTTGGTCTCCTCTGCGACCAGTTCACGGACGATTCACGGACAAATTCCGAATGGCGGACTAGCCCTTCGTCCGCGATTCACCGGTGAGCGTCTCTATGGCCGCAAATCTTTACGTCGAGGCACGTCGCGAATGGGATGAGCGTTACGCCGATCTCGTCCTCGGCAAACGCAACTGGCAGATAGCGGCCGGTGGGCTGCTTCTGCTCTCTCTGATTCTCGCCAGCGGCATGGTCTGGCTCATTAGCCGAAGCCGCTTCATTCCCTACGTCGTCGAAGTCGACAAACTCGGGTACGCGCTTACCGTCCCACAGCCACTCAGCCCTTCGTCCGTTCCCGACGTAGCAGCTCGAATGCAGCGTTACGAGATTGCCGCATTTATCCGCGACGCACGTTCCGTCAGCAGCGACCCCCAGGTCGAGCACCAAATGCTCAATTCGCTGCTCGCTCACGCGCGCGGAGCGGCTGACAGATTTCTCGACGCGTACTACCACTCAGACGGTTTCACCCACAACCCCTTCAAGCTTTCAGAAAAGCAGACCGTCTCGATCCAGATTGATTCAATCCTCCAGCTTTCGCCGAGCAGTTACCAGGTGCGCTGGACGGAGCAGCAGCGCGATCTGAACGGAATTGTGATCGGACCGCCGACGCATTGGGAAGCGGTGCTCCAGACTCAAATCGCTCCGCCCGATTCGGACGACGCGATCGTGAGTAATCCACTCGGGTTCTACGTGACGCAGATCAGCTGGACCGAACAGCAGGGTTAGGTGGGCAGAAGGGAGAATGAAATGAGACACATAAGGTCCAGCACCATAACTCTCGCACTCGCATTGAGCGCGTGCGCGAGTCAGCCACAAGCACCGACAACGCCGCCGCTGAAACTTGTTGCGGAAGCTCCTCCCCAGCCGACTCCGACACCGTCGTCACCGACTGGCTCCGAGATACTTGCGCAGCAGCCGTCAGAGGTGCGGGCGGCAATCAAAGAGCACGAAACAGATGGCAAGTGGCTGATCTACCGAACCACTGAATACACGCTGTACCCTTACAACCAGGAACCAGAGCCGACGGTCGATTGCGCACCGTTGCGCACCACCGACATTCAGCTGCAGCCGGGTGAAACGATCACCGACGTTGCGCTTGGAGATACGGAACGGTGGATGGCGACGCCGGCTGCCTCTGGCGATCCGCGCAACGCGGTTCCGCACCTCGCCGTGAAGCCGCAGGCGCCGGGCATCGAAACCAACCTCACGATTTACACAACGAAACACATCTACCACCTGGTGCTGCGTTCGCGCGGACGCGCGATGCAGGAAGTTGAGTTCTACTATCCCGACGAGCTGCTCGCCGCCATGAAAGATGCCGACGTGGCAGCGGCGAACGCAAAGCAGGAAGCAGTCGATCCACCCGGTGATTCCGACGACGTCGTAAAGGTCGCGTCCGTCGATCCGTCGCAAATCAACTTCGCATACACGGTAGGCGGTCCAAACGTCCCGTGGAAACCGATTCGCGCCTTTGACGACGGCTCACACGTGTATGTCCAGATGCCCACCGAAATGAAGTCGAGCGACGCCCCGGCGCTGCTCATCAACGCTGGCAGCGGAACCCAGATGGTCAACTACCGGGTCAAGGGAAATTACTACGTCGTCGATCGGCTCTTCAGCGATGCGATTCTGGTCGCCGGTGTAGGCCGCGATCAGGACCGAGTGACGATCTCCTATGCGGGCGGAGCGAGGTGAGGGCCATGGCAAACGCAGACGTGATTCACGAACCGGAAGAGCAGGAACAAGAACACCTTGGAGGCGGCCGTTTCAACCGGCTTCTTGGTGTTGTTTTTGTGGGCCTGGCGATGATGGGCGGAGTAGCTCTGGCGCTCGGCATCCAGTCGTCGGGAAGCGGTCAAAGTTCCGCTTCGCAGAGACCGATCGATGACCCAGGTTCAGCGGCCCGAGATCGTGGTGAAGTCGAAGACCTGGCGGCGCACGGCGCGATGCCGCATGTGGCACCGGCGATGATGCCGACTGAACCGGTAATGCCGATCTCTCAGCCACCGGTTCAACCTAGCGTGCCGAAGCCCCCGAGCCGGTATGCGCAATGGGCCGAAGAGAAGTACATGAAGGCGCTCGAATCGCCCGAGATGGTGCAGGCGTTTCACAGCGCCGGAACGCTGGAGATCGCAAGCGCCAGAGGGCAGCAGAGTGACTCCTATGCGTCCGGTGATCAAACCAACGGAATAAGCGTCCACCCCGCGCCTTCGCCATACACGGTGATGGCAGGAAGCATTCTCCCGGCTGTCCTGATCAGCGGCATCAATTCGGATCTGCCCGGACCAATTCTCGCGCAGGTCAGTCAGAACGTCCTGGACAGTGCGACCGGTAGATCAGTTCTCATCCCACAAGGCAGCCGCCTTATCGGCGTCTATCAGAACGCATCTTCGTACGGTCAGCAGCGCGTTCAGATTGCGTGGCAGCGACTCATCTTTCCGAACACCTCCAGTATGAGTCTGCCGCAGATGCCGGGTGCCGATCAGAGCGGGTACGCCGGCTTCACCGATCAGATCGATCACCACTATCTCGCAACGTTTGGAACCGCCGCGGTGACGAGCCTGATCAGCGCCGGTCAAGCCATCGGGCAGATGGCGACACTCGGAGGAGGCGGCACTTACGGACCCTATGGTTACTACCAGCCGAATCAATGGGCGATGGCGAGCCAGACCGCTGGTTCGTCCGCCTCGGGACAGTTCGGAGCTTTGGGCCAGCAGATGATGGGACAGGGAATGAACCGGCCGGCCACGATCGAGATCCGGCCGGGCTACCAGTTCGACGTGATGGTGACCCAGGACCTCGTATTCCCCGGCCCCTACGGGAGGTGAATTCCGCAATCCAATTATGAAGGAGAGATGCGATGGGAGTTCTCAAACGCAAACAGGAAAGCGAAGCGATCACGTTCAAACTGCCGGCAGCCCTCAAGCGCGAAATCGAGCAACTGCGCAATCGGGCGGAAGACGCGGGCTTCGATCTGGGCGAGACGATCACGGCGGCGATGTGGCGGCTGTGCAAACAGATCAAGGCCGAACTCGAAGGTACTCCCCGTCCAGGCCGGAAACTCAATGGCCATTCTGCCCAGGCTTCAACGGAGAAACTGCAGTGAGATCTTTTCTGAATTTCTCAGCCGCTTTGCGGCGCGCGGAAAGAGTGGATCTGGAAGCGGATTTGGAGAGGGGGAAAGGCCGGTCGTTCGTAGAGCAAGATAAAGGACCTGCGGTACGGTGCGGCATTTTTCCGGGATTGCTCAACGAACTCACGGCCTTTCCCCCTCGGAGGCAGCCATGAGCAGCACACTGTACAGCACGGCAGAAAACCCTGCTGGATCGCTTTCTCAGCGCATACATTTTCAGCGTCTCCATGGCGCCCGAGGACCCATCGGGACGATCACGGGAATTGCGATTGCGGCGGCGATTCTGATCGCTGTCGGCGATGCCTTCGGAGTGCTGATCTCGAACACGGATAGTGCAGCTCCCGCCGGTGTCTATTGTGTCGTCTCTGGCAAGTTTCATCGTGGTGATCTTGTAGCAGCCTGCCTCCCAATTTGGATCGCACAACAAGGTCTCGCACGCGGATACCTCCGAACTGGCGCATGTCCAGGAGACGCGGAACCGGTTGGCAAGATCGTCGGGGCTCTTCCCGGCGACATCGTCGAAATAGAACCCGCTTGGATCGGGGTCAACGGCATGCGGTTCAAGCGCAGCGTAGTCGCCGAGCGTGACAGCGCGGGCCGCGCACTCCCTCATGTCGCGTGGGGGAGCCATCGAGTCCAGGCGGGCGAAGTTTGGCTGTTCGGTCTTAACGATCGCCGGAGCTGGGACTCGCGCTACTTCGGTCCCGTTCCGCTCGCAAACGTTCGCGGACAAATCAAACCGGTCGTCGTCTGGTGATTCCCATGAGCAGCAACGGAAACGGAAATGGCAACGGTCACAGCCACGAGCAGGGACTCCGGGTGCATCACCTCGCCAACCTCGGCGGGCTGATTGCACTGGCGGGACTCGACCTGGAGCCGCCGGACTTCCTGCTGGGAGCTTTGCTCAGTGTGGCACAAGAGGCGAGCGGCCTGACGCCCGCACAGCGAGCGCACGTCGCGGGCCTTGGTCGGAAAAAGCTCGACGAGCGTGCCACCGGCAAGCGGGCGTGGAAGTCATGGCAGCGGGCTCAGGATCTTCATCCAATAACGCTCAGCAGCAGGCAAGTGCGCGAGATCATCGAGGCGCTCGGCGGCCGCGCGCCGGATGACTCGACCAAGCTGGTGCTCGCCCTCACCGAGGCATTGACGGAGGTGTGCGATGAAACGGCCTAGGTTCCTCCGCCAGAAAGAGGTCGACATCAAGCTGCGGCACGAACACGCGGAGCGGCCGCGCAAACTCGTACCGTGGTGGGCGCGAGCATTGCGCCGGATCGGCACGAGACAAGGTCTTCGCCACCAACAGCCGAGTGGGAGTCTGAGTGGTATGCGCGCCGCGCGTGTCTCCGTCGCGGAGCCGCCCGCATACGGACGACGCAGCGTCGTCAAAGCATCCTTCTCGCGCAACCGCCGAAGCGGGGCGTGGACAGCACATGCCCGCTATCTCTCGCGGCCGGGTGCGCAGCAGGAACTGACCAGGGGATTGGGTTTCGATTCCGAGCGCGAGGGTATCGACATGCTCGCCACGGTCAGGGATTGGGAGAAGAGCGACGAACTCATGTGGCGATTCATTGTCTCACCCGAGGATGCCGATCGCCTGGATCTTCGCGCCCACGTCCGGGAGCTCGTCGGCCAGATGGAACGAGACCTCAATACGAAGCTCGAGTGGGTCGCCATCGATCATCACAACACCGACGACAAGCACGTTCATCTTCTGGTGCGCGGAGTCCGCGAGAACGGCAGGCTGCTGGAGATCAACCGCGACTATCTGCGCTCGGGTGTTCGCATCCGAAGCCAGGAAATCGTGACGCGCGAACTGGGTCCGCGTCTGGAGCCGGAGATGCTGCGGTCGCGCGAGCGCGTAATCAAACGCGAGCAATGGACTGAGATCGATCGCGCGCTGCAAAGAAAAGCCGACGGAAACGGTTTGATCACGTATGACCAGTTCCAGCCTCACAACGAGAGCTCCCGCATTCGAGCGGAACAGGAAATCGATCGCCTGCAATTTCTGTCAGCAATCGCACTCGCAAGCCGCGTGGACGAGCGAAGTTGGCAGCTCGCTCAAAACCATGAGCGGGAGCTGCGAAATCGGCAGGTCTCCAAAGATGTAATCAAGAGCCGCGCGTACAACCGTCCGCGCACGATCGATGACGGAATGGATCGAATCCGCGAACGAGGGAGGAACGGCAATGGCTGAACAGCGTCCATATCGGGTTCGAGGCTTTTCAAACGATGCCAGGCTCTCACGCGCAAAAGGACTGGCGCGGCTTTCACTCGCAGCGGCGTTCACCGCCATCAACTGGGTTACGACGCAGCATGCCGCGAGGATATTGCGCGATGCATCATGGCTGGGACACCCAATTTTCTATCTGGGAGGCCGACCCATCTACACCCCTTGGTCGTGGATCGTTTGGTGGACCCGATGGCACTGGGCGCCCGAGCTAAAACCGCTATGGGCGCAGTGCACTCGGGAAGCGCTCTTTCCCATGGCTGCGGTTGCTGGGGTTTGTTGCGGCGCGATCGCGATGGTGCGGCACGGCTGGTTCGCTAACATCTCCGATCTTCATGGTTCGGCGCGCTGGGCGACCAAGCGTGACCTGATAGCGGCACGACTGATCGAACCACGCAGACCGCTGCGGCTTCTAAAGCCAATCGTGCGCCGGGCCGGAATCTATCTGGGCATCTGGCAGCAGTGGGGAAGTGCTTCGTACATCCGCGATTGTGGCCCCGCTCACGTTCTGGTCTTCGCCCCGACCCGCAGCGGCAAGGGCGTCGGTATCGTCGTTCCGACCTTACTCACCTGGCCGCACTCAGTGCTCGTTCACGACATCAAGGGCGAGAACTGGGCGCTCACGTCGGGAGCGCGCCAGCGCATGGGTCAGCTTTGTCTCAAATTTGCTCCGGCGTCAGATGATAGCGATGGCGCCCGTTACAACCCGCTCTCCGAAGTCAGACTCCGGACGCCGAATGAGATTCGTGACGTCCGCAACATCGTGCAGATGATCATCGACCCCGACGGGAAGGGTCTTCCCGATCACTGGTCACGTGAGGGCTCGGCATTTCTCACCGGCATGATTCTCGACCAGCTCTACACCGGTCGAGACAAGACTCTCGCAGGCCTCGAAGCGCGGCTCTGCGATCCCGGCCAGCCGATCGATGACACGCTCCAATCGATCATGAGCGCCGAACACGATCCGTCCGGCTCATTGGGATGGACCGATTCGCGCGGCATTCCGACCAGGACTCATCCGATCATCGCACGAGCAATGCGCAGCATGCTCGACAAGAGTCCGAACGAACGTTCGGGCGTGATCTCGGAGGTCAAGGGGTTTCTCGAGCTTTATCGCGATCCCGTCATCGCCACGAACACAGCGGTCTCAGATTTTCGAATTACGGATCTGATGAATCATCAGCGGCCCGTGTCGCTCTACGTAGTCGTTCCACTCGCACATAAAAACAGTCTCAAGCCGGTGATTCGGCTAATGCTTGCGCAGATTCTTCATCGTCTCACCGAACATCTGGAATTCCGGAATGGCCGAGCGGTTACGGGCTATCGACATCCGCTACTACTGATGATCGACGAATTCCCGAGTCTCGGACGGCTAGATGTATTCGCCGAATCGCTATCGCTTGTTGCAGGTTACGGAATCAAGGCCTGCCTCATCGCGCAGGACTTGAGTCAAATCCACGCGGCATACGGGCACGACGAAGCGATCACCTCCAACTGTCATACCCGCGTTGCGTTCGCGCCGAACCGGATCGAAACAGCGCGGCTGCTGTCGCAGATGACTGGCGAAACCACGGTGCGCCACGCCCATCGAACCATGTCCAGTTCGGGTGCGAGCGTGTCGGAACCGGAAGTATCTAGACCGCTGATCACACCCGACGAGGCGATGCGCCTCGGTGCCGCCGAGGCGTTGATATTCACGAGCGGCCGACCAGCGATTCGAGCGACGAAACTTCGCTACTACGCCGATCCGTCTTTCAAACAGCTTGCTCAGATTCCTCCGCCATCGAAGAGCGATCGTATCGAACACGCCTCAACAATCGCCGAAGTCACTGAGGAGCCGGAGAGCGACAGGGAAAGCGACACGTCCCATGAGCAGGAGACCGAACACCTCGTCGTCACTACCAGGAGTCGCCAAGTGAAGTCGGTGCCGGCGGAACAGCTCTCGTTTCTGAAATTCGACCCTGAGAGTTCGCGCGAGACTGCAGATGCGCCGAAAGATGATGGCGTCAAGGAGAGACTGCTGTGAGGCGACAACTCACCGCTTACATGAGCGAAGAAGAATTCCATCGCCTTCGCGATGAAGCCGACGAACGCGGCATTACTCTCTCGCGATACGTGAAGGAGCGGCTCTTTCAATCAGAGGGGGGCTCCGGACTCACTTTTTCAGACGCGACGCTGGCCGCAGCTGAAAAACGCATCATTCAGGCCGGTCGCGCGTCTGCGGCGGAAGCTCTGAAACCCCTCACGCACCAACTCACCACGCTGCTTGCGATGATCGATCAGTTCGCTCTGAGCATGCTGAGTCATTTGCCGGAAATCCCCGAAGCACAGCGGAAGCAAGCGCTCGCTTCCGGGCAACGACGCCATCGAGGATTGCGGGCCGAAGTTGAGGAAACGCTGAAGCGGATGGAAGGTCCAGCGCCGGCGCAAAAAAGAAGCGCGGATCGAAACGGAGAGTCGGCATGATTGCGGCCCAACAGATTCAGGAACGCCGCCTGGACGAACTGCTCAGAAGGCAGCTCGGCGCGAAAATTCTGGCGGCTATCGGCGATCCGGAGATTACCGAGATCATCATCAATGAGGATGGACGCGTCTGGTACGAATCCTATGGCAAGGGAATGCACGAAGCCGGTTTGCGCATCGCTCCTTCACAAATCGAAAGCCTGATCGGTACCGTCGCGGCCTCTTTAGGCATCGTAGCGAACGCTGACAGCCCAATCGTCGAGGGTGAGTTGTCCATCGCCGGCATTCGCTTCGAAGGCCTGCTTCCTCCTGTTGCTCGAAAGCCGTGTTGCGTGATGCGCAAGCCCGCCCAGGTGCTCTACGCGCTCGACGATTACATTCGCGACGGGATTCTCGAGAAGGCCCATGCGGAGGTCTTACGCGAAGCGATCGACCGACGCTTGAACATCGTCGTCGCGGGCGGCACCGGCAGCGGGAAGACGACACTGGCAGGAGCGATGATCAACGAAATGGTCGAACGCTCCGACCCATATGAACGGTACGTGATCATCGAGGACACTCTCGAAATCCAGTGCCGCGCCAGGAACCTGGTTCAACTTCACACGGCCGAAAGCGCCGACATGACGCGCCTGGTACGGACGACGATGCGACTGCGTCCTGACCGAATCATCATCGGTGAAGTGCGCGGCGCGGAAGCACTCGCGCTGCTCAAAGCCTGGAACACCGGCCATCCGGGCGGGGTGACAACGATTCATGCAAACAGCGCACGGGCAGCGCTGACCAGGCTTTCGAGTCTCGTGCAGGAGGCCGGCGTTCCGTCGCAGCCTGAGCTCATCGCGGAAACCATCAACCTGATCGTCTTCATAGTGCGCATGGCCAGGGGGCGGCGGGTCAGCGAGGTAGTCCGGGTCGACGGGTATAGCGCTGCGAACGGATTCGCATTGACTGCCATCAAACCGGATCAAGGAATCCAAGCCATCAAGGCTTGAGGTTGGTTCGATCAATAAAGGAGGGCTCGGAAAATGAAGCGGTTGAAAACAATCAGGATCGTGTCTTGCACGTGGGCGGGTCGACTCGTTTATGGCTTCGGCATTCTGACGGTTGCCTTGCCTGCACGAGCGTTCGCCGCTGTGGCAGCAGGCGGCGCACTTCCATGGGATACCCCGCTCACGACTCTGCAGAACGATCTGCAGGGTCCGGTTGCCCACGCAATTACTACTGCGGCCGTCATCGGCACCGGAATCATGTGGTCCGTGAGCGAACATGGCACTGGAGTGCGGAAGATGTCCTCGCTCGCGTTCGGCGGCGCCTGCGCTCTCGGAGCGACGCAACTCATGACGACACTGTTTCCACTCGGCGGAGCGCTCTTCTAGGAGGATGGGCTGATGGCTGATGCTGAGCGGAGGGTGAGCGCGATTCATCAATCGCTCACCCGGCCGATTCTTCTCGGAGGCGCAGAACGGTCCCTGGCGATCGCCAACTGGATTACATCCGTCGCTCTCGTTCTGGGCGGCGGACTCCACTGGTACACGATCGCTCTCGGGACATTCCTGCTAACCGTCGGGCACTGGGCGCTGGTCCAGGCGGCGAAATTCGATCCTCAACTGAGCCGCGTTTACGTGCGGCACACGCGCTGCCAGGACTACTATCCGGCGCGCGCCTCGATCACAGCCCCCGCCCCACGAATCCGGCCCTCCGTGCCTACTCCGAAGGAGATCCGCGCGTAATGGTGGAGAGGTGGAAATATGTTTATCAGAGAGTTCAAGGATCTGAGACGTAAGCGCCACAAGCTGCTCGGTCTCCCCGATCAGCTCAACTACGCAATTCCGATCGACGACTTCGTTATCGCATTGAAGGATGGCGCATTCCTTTCGGCCTTTGAGTGTTCGGGACTGGATCTGAATTCAGCCAGCGTCGAAGAGCTCGACGCGCATAGGGCTCAAGCCAATCGGGCGCTCGGGCGTCTGGACGACGGCTTCATGTACAACGTCGACCTGACCCGTTATCCGAGCACCGATTATCCAATCAGGACATTTCCTGATCCGGTCAGTGCCACACTCGACCGGGAGCGGGAGATTCAATACTCCGCGGAAGGACGGCACTTCGAGACCCGATGCGTCTTGACCATTACGTATCGGCCGCCGCCCGACGCACAGGCACGCGTCGCGGGCATCTTCCTTTCGGGCACGCCTGCGCATTCCAGCTGGCGGCGACAACTCGGCTGGTTCAAGCAAAAACTGCGCGAGTTCGAAGATGCGATCGGTCCCGTGTGGAAGCTTTCGCCGCTCAACATGAAAGTGTTGCTTTCTCATCTGGCGACCTGCATTAACGGGCGCATGTGCGAAATCGGTCTCCCGAGCACGCCTACCTATCTGGACGCGATAGTTGGGAACCAGGATCTGATTGCCGGATTCAAACCGCGCATTGGCGGAAGGCATCTCCGAATCGTCGCATTATCCGGGTTTCCGCCTTTTTCGTTTGCGGAAATGGCCGCGTTCTTGAGCGAACTGCCCATCTGTTATCGCTATTCGGTCCGGGGAATTCCCGTCGGACCGAGAACAGCGATAAACCAGCTGACTGTGTACCGGCGGAACTGGTTCCAGAAGCGGCTCGGACTGCGCGGCATCATCAGTGAGCACTTCGGTTCCGGTACCGGCGCTGCCTTTCAGAACCAGCACGCACTCAAGATGGCGGCGGACGCCGACCAGGCGATCACAGAGGCAGAAGGCGGCGTAGTCCGATACTGCTACGTCACCCCGAAAGTAATCATCAGCGAAGACCGAGCCGATGTTGCTGATGAGAATGCTCAGCTCGTATTCAAAGTCTGCCAGAACATGGGTTTCGATCCACGGATCGAAACGATCAACGCAGTCGAAGCGTGGCTCGGATCGCTTCCCGGACACGGCTGGTACGATGTGCGGCGACCGCTGGTCAATACTCAGAACCTGGCCGATATCCTTCCGTTGACGAGTATCTGGCCAGGTTTAACGGCGAATCCCTGCCCGTATTACCCGACGGACACTCCGGCACTTTGCTATGGCGCGACGACCGGCAGCACGCCGTTCCGACTCAACTTGCATGTCGGCGACACCGGGCACACGGGTATCTTCGGCCCGACTGGAAGTGGCAAGAGCGTAGCGCTCGGGACTATCGCGGCAAACTTCCGCGCGATTCCCGACGGTCAGATCTTCTTCTTCGACAAAGGCTACTCCGCATTCGTTCTGACCAAGGCACTCGGCGGACAGCACCTGGATCTGGGCGAGGACGAGGTACCGCTGCAACCGCTGGCGCGCGTTGATGACGAAACCGATCGAATGAAACTCCAGACACTACTCGAAGACTGGCTTCAACTTCAGAGCGTTCGACTGATTCCAGCGCAACGGAAAGCACTATGGCGAGCGCTTGAACTCGTCGGAGAAGGTCCGCCTGAGCAACGCACCATCAGCAATCTCGTCACTCAAGTTCAGGACAGTGCGGTTCGGAACGGCCTCAATGCGTTTTCACTCGCGGGTCCGCTAGGACGGTTTCTAGACGCTGATCATGACGTGTTGCTCGAAGGGAGCTTTGTCACCTTCGAGCTGGAGACGCTCATGGCGATGGGACCGAAAGTCGTCGTGCCGGTCGCAACCTATCTCTTCCATCGTATTGATCAGCGGCTCGACGGCAGGCCCACGCTCATCATTCTTGATGAAGCCTGGATCATGCTGACCAATAGCGTCTTCGGAGCGAAGGTTGAAGAATGGCTCCGCACCTTGCGCAAGAAGAACGCGGCTGTTGTGCTCGCTACGCAGAGTCTCGCGGAAATCGCGAACTCGCCTCATCGAGACGTGATTCTCGAATCATGCCCGACCAAGCTCTATCTGCCGAACCCGGAGGCGAAGAACGCCGCAAGCCGTGAAATGTACCGTCGCTTCGGGCTCTCCGATCGGCAGATTGATATCGTCGCCGAAGCAACACCCAAGCGCCACTACTATTACGTTTCGCCGCTCGGGCGGCGATTGTTCCAGTTCTCGCTCGGGCCTGCGGCCCTCGCGTTCATTGGCGCCGGTTCGAAAGACGACGTGCTCTCCGCACGGCGAATGATCGAGCGGTACGATGATCGCTGGACAGTTGAATGGTTACATCAACTCGGATTCGAAGACTGGGCCGAGTACCTGGATAAACTGCGTAGGGCTATGGACGCATCGGATGGGGCAGCGCTCAGTTTTGACGGAATGACTCCCTTCCACCATGAAGGAACCAGGATCGCGGAGGCAGATTGATGAACACCAAAAGATTCTCACGATTCGCGCCCATAGTCCTAGTCGCCATCGGCTGGCTTATGCTCTCGAGCGTTCCCGCGCACGCCCTGTTCGGTGCAGGCGATGTGGTTTTCGATCCAACGATGTACGCGAGCCAACTCCAGCAACTTCAGCAGGAAACCGCCACCGTCACCAACCTCGCCGAACAGCTTCAATACGTAGTCAAGAATACGACCGGAGGCGGTGCGGGAGTCTGGCAGTCGAATCAGAATCTGCTCACGAATCTCGGCAACCTCATCAATGAGCAGGAAGGGCTCTCATATACCGTCCAAGGGGTGACGCAGCAATTCAGGCAACTGTATCCGGGCTTCGGTACATCAACGACCGCCGGAGTTCAAAGTCCGGAGTCCACTGCCGAGACGACGCTCAACACGCTCAACGGAGCGCTGGCTTCGGCACAGGCGCAAGCCCAGAACTTCGAGGCTGAGCGGGCGTCGCTGCAAACTCTTGAGCTGAAGAATCAAACTTCCATTGGAAATCTGCAGGCCGTTCAGGTCGGCAATGAAATTGCACTTGCGCAGGTTCAGCAGGTTCAGATGCTACGTCAGCTCGTGATGGTTGAGATGAATTCTCAAAACATTGCGGCGGCTAATCAGGTAAACAGTCAAATCCAAAGTAACCTGGAAATGCGCGCAATGTTTTCGGCGCCAGTATCTCCGGGAGTTACGGATCTTTTACACGCAAACCCCAGTTCAATACCCCAACCGTAGGAGCCATCCGTGAAGTGAGAACAAACAATAAAACACTTATTTCTCTACTCGCCACAATAGGATTTGTGGCCGCCATATATCTCATTTGGTGTTTCTATGAGCGCCGCGTCGCCGTAAACGACGCTCGCGCTCGAATCACGGCACCCGTATCACCAGAGATTCCGGATCTTTTGCATGCTTCGCCAGCGGGGTCACCTTTACCGCCGTAATGGAAAAATGGAACTTCAACTCAATTGAGAGGATTTAGATAATGAACGGGCTCGACTCGATAGCAATTCAGTTCTACACAGCGGGCACTAGGTATAGTGCGGCCATTCAGCCATACGCACTCAAGCTCTTCTTCGCCCTCCTATTGATCGATGTTCTCGTCACGTGGATACAGTTCAGTGCTGAGGGCCAGCTCGATGCGTCGCACTTCTTAGGGCGTCTCATTAAACACATTCTCAGTGGTGGCTTCGTCTACCTAATGATTGTAAACGCGTTTTCTTGGATGACTGCGGTGATAAAAAGCTTCTCGGCCATAGGATCCGCGATAACTGGCCTCCCCTCGCTGAGTCCCCAGAGTGTTCTGCAACTCGGTGGGAACATGGCGACGACTATTTTCGACGCACCCGCCACAAACAGCCTTGTGACCAATTTCGAACTCGTTATCGTCCAGAGCGTATCCGCGTTTGTGGTATTGCTAGCCTTCGTCGTTACCGCGGCGATGCTCCTGCTCACCTTGATTGAGTCATACTTAGTTGTCGGAGGAGGTGTACTTCTCCTGGGTCTAGGTGCCAACCGTTTCACGGCTCCAGCGGCTGAGGGATATTTCGGATATGTTCTTCGCGTCGGAGTTCGGCTTCTTTTCTTTTATTTGGTCCTCGCGGTTGGCGTACAGATGGGCAATGAATGGAGCGCAGCTCTTATAGCTGCCTGCAAACCGGTTGCTACCACTCTACCATGGTGGACAACGTATGGCGTTCCACCCAGCTCTATAATGACGACCGTTTGCTCCGCGAGTCTTTCCGTAGCCGATATGCTCACCTATGCGGCGTTTGCGATCGTTTTCATGATTGTGACCATTGCAGTGCCTCAAATGGCAGCCAGCATCGCCGGCGGCACAGTGGGGCTCGCCCTCAACCACGCTTTCGAGGCTGTATATATCGCGCAAACTGTGATTCGACCAATTACGAGCGCCCTTCAAACCGGGTTCAGTAAATTGACCAAAAGCGACGAGGCTGGCACTTCCGGCAGCAGCGAAGGACCGGTATGGGCCAGGGCGATGGACGCGGGGCGACAAACCCAGCAGCTCAGCAGCCTCGGCCCCGACAATAGGCAGCGAGTACCGGCTCCGAAAGACGTTCGCACTACCTCGATAATGCCGTCCGGTGCTCCTAATACGACAGCTCTAAACCGGGGCACAGCCCGCATTGAAAACAACAGAAACACAACGTCGATGAGCAGGACGACCAACAAGATCTGAAAAGGGTCTTCAACATTAGAGCGCTCTGGAAATTCCGATGAGTGCTGCAATTGCGCGTTCAATTATACATAGACAGCTGTGTGCGATGGGCTACGGGCTGTTCGACCTTGGCGTCTTTCGCCCGGATGGTCGGATGCTGCTGCGCGAAGGCTGGAAATCGGAGCGAGTCGAGGCTGCGCTGAACTGGCTCCGACACGAGAATGCGCGCGGTGCCCACATCTTCATCCGGCCACACGGGGTTCACACTCTCAGTCTGATTGATGATCTCAACAGTGAGGCGATCATTCGAATGATCGAAGACGGATTTCAACCGGCACTGGTGGTTGAAACCTCGCCGGGCAATTTTCAGGTATGGGTTAATCACGGACGAGTCCTGTCCGGTCGTGGATTAAGCACGCTAGCCGCAAAAGAACTCGCGCGTCGATTTGGTGGCGATCCGTCCAGCGCCGACTGGCGGCACTTTGGCCGGCTTGCCGGCTTCACGAATCAAAAGCCAAAGAGGCGCCTGGAGAACGGTCTCCAACCCTTCGTCCGGTTGTATGAATGCAGAGGATGCATCTACCCGGCAGCTCAGGAATTTCTTGAGAAAGTACATGCGCTCGCGGAAAAAGCTGCGGCGGAATGCCTGACACGAAAGAAATCTCAATCGAACAGAAACCAGAAACGGATTCGACCACTGACCAGGTTTCACGATGATCCGCGGTATGCGGGCGATATGCATCGCGCCGACATGGCGTGGGCCGTTCACGCTGCGAGTCGTGGCCTGTCTGAAGACCAGATTAGAAACGAAATTCTTAATGGGAGGGATCTTTCAAAGAAGGGGCGAATTCAACGTCAGATCGACTATGCGCAACGAACCGCCATCAAAGCTGTCATTTCCGCCAGGACATGAGTTGGGCGCGCAGCTTCGCTATGGACGGCGCGGCGCAGAGAAGGCGCCGCACGGCGCAGAAATGCCTGCCGTTCCCGCTCCGCTGGGCTTTATATGGTGCGCCCTCGCTTCACTGCAACCGCGCCAGCCCTATAGGGGCCGCTGCGCTCTGTCACGCTGGCAGGCTGCGCTCCGGGCGGTCGAGGTCATACGCAACCGTCGAGGTTCAGGTGAGACGGTTGCGTTCAAAAATGGCGTGAGATGGAAGACGGAACAACAGACATGGCCCTGCCCTTCGGGAAGCGGGCCAAAGGAGACAAGACAATGGGAAATTGTGTGATGTGCAAACAAAACGTTCAAAACGCCGAGAACTGGATTCGGTGCCACCTCTGGGGCGGGTTCGCGATCTTTCACTGGCGCTGCTTCGGCGAATACTTGCGGGCAGAGAGTGAGCAGCAGGTCGAGAGCGCCGTCTGGGAAGCGAGCACGAACCACCAGGGGTAATAAATCACCCATCCACAGTACGTGGGAGAAAGGAGCAAATATCATGTCTTTAAATCGAGCAATGGTAATTGGAAATCTGGGCAGCGATCCTCAATTCCGGCATCTGCCGAGCGGACAGCCCGCGGTCGGATTCTCGGTTGCGACCGATGAATCGTTCACAGACAAGGAGGGACAGAAGCGAGACCGCGTTCAGTGGCATCACATCGTCGCTTTCGGAAAACTCGCGGAGGTATGCAATGAATATCTGACCAAAGGGCGCCAGGTTTACGTTGAAGGACGTCTGCGGACGCGGGAATTCGAAGCAAAGAACGACGGGGGCAAACGGCAACGCACCGAGATCATCGCGTCTCGTGTGCAATTTCTGGGAGCGCCGACGACGGAAAAAAGCGAAGCTAGCGCAATCGAAGAGCCTAGTGCACCCGCTGATGAGGTGCCATTCTGAGTGGGCATAACGGGATACCCGCGGCATATCACGGGTATCCCCGTAGAAGATGATTTTGACAGACGCAAGATCAAACAAATCGGGTCCAACACAAGCTGTAGGTGGCGGCACTTGGCCTCGGCTATCTCACAGCCCGGTTCGCGGCGACTGACGGATATAACCACAAAGCGAGAGAGGACCCGTAATGCAATAGTCATTTTCCGCTCGGCCCCTTTCTCACTTTACAAAATCAGGAATGAAAATGGATGAATCTGAAGAATTCAACGAATCGCGTTTGAAAAAGAAATGCGCGTTCATCAGCAGTATCAGCAAACAGAGACCGACAAATGCTACAAGCACCAGCCCCCATACTCGCCAATGCGGTCAGCGTGCCTAACAGGGCCGTGATGGCGAAGCTACGGACTCCGGCAGCCTTCTGCGTCCACTCTCGCTCGAGTCCGATATGCAACCCGATGGCCAACGAGAGCGCAAGCTTGGTGGCGACTTCGTCATACGGAAAAGATGTACCAGCTAACCTATGCATCGATCGGTCAGTCGTTCGCACTCTCGATTGTGCCGATGTTTAAGACGAGTGGCTTCCTCCATGCGGACCCGGGTCACGTGATCATCGACCTCTTCAAACCAGGTAATAAAGCCGCCCCGCCTTGCTTCTCGCTGCCTGCTTTGGTGCGCAATGATCACATGGGTTGACGTCGCCCAGCTTCTCGTAAACATCGCGGATGGCCGCCAGGGTTGCCGAGTCCTCGTCGTTACCTTGAGGAAAGATTTGGCCTTCCGGATACCACTCCTCGAATCGTAGCCGATGTAAGGCGTCCAGAAGGTCGGGTCGTGCTCCGGCCAGCAGCACGGTAATACCCAGGCTCTGGGAGTGCCTGATGAAATGTTCGAGCCGTTCGAGACAAACCAGGTCCGAATTCCGCACGCGCTTTACGCGCAATACTATGTGATGGATCCCCTCCGCCTGTGCGCGGTACTCCAATTCCTCGAAATAGCGCTCCAGTTCCGGCGCAGCACCAAAGAACAGTTCGCCTTCGAGATCGTACAGCAGGAATGCCGTGCACTTCGGATCCTTAGCCAGCCTCTCCCGCACCACGCCGTCCTCGTCCACCACCAGTTCGCTGGCCTTGAGCTTCGCGGCGCGCGGTACGAACAGGATGATCGATAGGGCCACCCCAATCAGGATCGCGTCGTCAAGGCCGAGCGCGAGTCCTGCTACCGCGGTTATCGCCAGCACGCTCGCATCTAGCGTCGAGGCGCGGATAGCATACACGACCCTTTTAGGTTCAATCAGCCGAGCGGCCGTGAGTAACAAAAGCGCAGCCAGTGCCGGCTTGGGCACGTACCGGGCAAAGGGCGCGAACTCCAGCACCGCAAGCGCGACCGAAACCGACACCACGATGCCCGAAAACCTCGTCACACCACCCGCCTGAAAGTTGATCGCGGACCGCGAGAGCGAGCCCGATCCGGGCAAGCAGCGAAAGAATCCGCCGGCCAGGTTGGCCAGACCTTCTGCGAGGCACTGCTTGTTGAAATCGAACTTCTGTCCGGTCTGATTCGCGATCGACTTGGCTATCGCCATCGCTTCGAGTAAGCCGAGGAACGCGATCGCCAGGCTTTGAGATCCAAGCGCCCCGATCCAACTCAGCTTTACCGTGGGAACGTGAAAGGCCGGAAGGCTGGCCGGCACAGTGCCCGCTATCGCAATAACGGTCTTACCGTTTGCGCCGGGCGAGGTCCATCCGAGCCAATAGGCGCCGCTCGCGACGATCAAAAGCGTCACCAGCAAATCGAATTGCGGCAGCCGGTAGCGCCGCACCAACTTGCGCAGGCCAAGCGCCAGCGCGAGCGTCACGACCGTCACTCCCAACGCCTTGTAGTTGTAATGGTCACCGGCGGACAGCATGACCCACAGCCGATAAAGCACATTCTGGGCGCCCGTGCCTTTATCTTTCACGCCTAAGGCGTTACCAATCTGACTCAGTGCGAGAAGGACTGACGCCGCGGTCATAAATCCGATCACTACCGATTCCGAAATGTAGCGAGTCAGGTCGCCCAGCTTGAAAACCGAAATGAGGATCTGAATCGATCCCACCATCGCGCCGATCAAGAACATCGCTTCGGCTGCTTCGACTTTCTGCTCGGGGTCGAAGAACGATAACGCACCGAACACCACTAGCGAGATTGCACTGGTCGGTCCGTTGATCAGATGCGATGACGACCCGAAGATCGAGGCGACCGCCGTCACCACGATTGCCGAGTAAAGGCCGTAGCGCGGATCGACTCCGGCCAGCAGCGCATACGCCATCGCTTGCGGCAGCGAAATCGCCGCGACCGTGAGACCCGCGATTAGGTCTCTTTTGAATTCGTCGGAGGTGTAGCTCAATCCAAAGGGAAGATTGATGCGGCCTTCGTCCGCGACAGCACTCGGCGTAGTTACTAACTTCAAGTTTGCTGGTGTACTCATTTCGATCGCGACCCTATGACATTGTCGATGATTCCGTTTTCTGCAAAGAACTTCTGCTGCGCGTCCGCCCAGCTACTCGCCACCGCAGTCACCGGGAACAAAGCTATCTGCGGGAAATTGACACCCGACTTACGCGCCGCATCCTCCTTGTACGGCCGAAAGCCGAGGCTCGCGATCGTCGCTTGCGCTTGATCAGTGAAGAGGTACTCGAGATAGGCTTTCGCTTCGGCCTGCGTCCCGCGCCGGGTCACGTTTGCATCCACCCACGCCACGTAGGGTTCTGCCTGGATACTTACCGGTGGGTACACCACCTGGAGCTTGCCGTCCGATTCCTTCACCTCGCGGATGGCCTCGTCTTCCCAGGTCAACTGCACGTCGCCAATCTCTTTCAATGCGAACGTCATCGCCGCACTCTGTGCGCCCGGATCCATCACCGGCGCATTCTGGTAAAAGGCTTTCAGATACGCGCGAGCCTGCGCTTCGGTTCCTCCGCGTGTCAGAATCGCTCCCCACGCCGCCAGGATGCTCAACTTGCCGTTACCCGAAGTCTTCGGATCCGGCGTAACTATCTGTACGTCGGGATGAACCAGATCGGGCCAGTCGTGGATGTTCTTCGGATTGCCCTGCCGCACCACGAATACAATCGTCGAGGTATAGGGCCTCGAATGATTTGGCAGTCGATCGACCCAGTTGTCCGCAATCAGTCCCCGCTTGCGCAACGCATCGACGTCCGTGAACAGCGCCAGCGTCACCACGTCGGCCGGCTCCTCGCCGCTGATCACCTTGCGCGACTGCCGCGACGATCCCCCGTGCGATTGAACAATCGTGATCTGCTTGCCGGTCTGCTTCTCATAGGCCGCGGCGAACTCCGCGTCCAATTTGGTATAGAGCTGGCGCGTCGGATCGTACGAGACATTCAATAACTGGTTGGTGGTGTTGCCCGGCGCGTTCTTTACGAAAATCAGCGCGAACGCCACGACCACTGCGGCGACCGCACCCAAATTGATCCAATGCTGAACCTTATTCACCCGTGATGGCCTTCCACTTGAACAAATTCCGCTCAAGAGCAGTGCGCCGGCTAACGTTCAAGGCGGCGCCGGCTTCATTTTGTTACAGTCTTGTTACAGGAATCGGGCTAATGGTACAAGATTAAATCAATCGAAATACTAGATTAAATGATTCGGGTCCTATAAGGCTTTTGTCACTGCGCAAATTCAGTGTTGGCCAGCTTTCCAAAGGCAGTGGCTTAAGAAGATTGTGCGACCAGATCGATGGTGTTATGCCGTTTTCCGGATCAGGTAGAAGGGCGAGCTGACTGTTTTCTATGTTCAGAGGGATATGGGTGGCCGCCGGATCAACGAGGTTTCTATTCTCTTCTTGTGGAAGGTTACGCCGCGGGGCCGAATTGACGATTGTGTCGGCACTCCACCTATCGAGGGATTTCAAGTGAATATTTTCTGGTTCCTGCCGACTCACGGCGACGGGCGTTATCTGGCGACCACGACCGGAGGACGCCAACTCAGCTTTAGCTATCTCCTGCAGACCGCTCAGGCGGCAGATAGTCTCGGCTTCGACGGAGTACTGATTCCGACCGGCCGTTCGTGCGAAGACCCCTGGGTGATAGGGTCCGCGGTCGCTCCGGCAACCTCGCGCCTGCGCCTGCTCATTGCCGTGCGGCCTGGAATC